>JACCDN010558264.1_pt1 | contig 21363 bp, 20 predicted proteins | sample 7441691 | NCBI WGS metagenome assembly JACCDN01 (sample SAMN15323439, study PRJNA562643) | freshwater metagenome | isolation source: river surface water | place: USA:Blue River Watershed | collected 2017-08-16 | reverse complement strand
AGTAATTCCGCTAAGGCTAATTTTAATTGAGCGCTTGCCTCAAAGTGTGTGCTAATTCTTGCGCTTAAATCCATGAATGCCGGGTCCAGTTAAACTTCAAAAGCATGCTTGATCCATTGAATATGTTTTATATCTGCTTTTTCCATCACAATAGCATCAAATCGACAGGGTTGATTGCCATGGTGTTGTAAGAATTGCTCAGCGACTTTCGCTATTTTACGCTGTTTGGCTTGTGTAATGCTCTCACTTGCGCCACCAAATATATTATTTTTTCTTAATCTGACTTCTAAAAACACAATACTTTTGCCATCTTGCATAATTAAGTCTATTTCACCCAATCTCGTTTGAGAATTCTTTTTTAATTAAAGTGAGGCCTTGTTGTTCTAAATAAGACAAAGCCACTTTTTCTGCTTGATTGCCTAATGTGTTCATAGGCTAGTCTCTGGCTTGCGTGTAAACTTGCGAAACATTGAGATGAAAGTGAGTCATTTTTGAGTTCTGCCAATCAACATTCATTGCCCACATTATATGTGGTCGCTACCCCAATTGGAAATCTGCAAGATATTAGCTTGCGTGCGCTAGAGGTGCTTAAGAGTGTTGATGCGATTGCAGCGGAAGATACAAGACATACTTCTCACTTGCTTTCTCATTTTGCTATTCAGAAAAAATTAATTGCTGTTCACGAGCATAATGAACAACAGTCGGCGCAGATTTTATTGGGGCGTTTGCAAGCGGGTGAATCTATTGCCTTGGTAACCGATGCTGGGACTCCTGGTATTAGTGATCCGGGTGCTATTGTGGTAGATGTATTGCGTGAGGCAGGCGTAAATGTTGTCCCAGTGCCTGGAGCGAGTGCTGTGATTGCGGCTTTGTCAGCATCAGGGATTACGGCAAATGGTTTTCTGTTTTATGGATTTTTGCCAGCCAGTGGTTCGCAGCGTCGAAAGGCTTTGGAAAACTTAAAGGCCTACCAATCAACCTTGGTGTTTTATGAGGCGCCACATCGAATCATTGAATGCATAGAAGATTTGTCCAAAGTCTTGGGCGGCGATCGTAGAATTACAATTGCGCGTGAGCTGACTAAAACCTTTGAAACTTTTCATCGTTGCGATTTGGCGGATGCGCAGGCTTGGTTAGAAGCTGATGCTAATCAACAGAGAGGTGAATTCGTGTTACTAGTTGAAGCGGCACCTCTAGTTGAGGATGCGGCAGTTAACGAAGAGGCTGAACGCATTTTAAGATTATTGCTTGAGGATTTGCCTTTAAAGCAGGCGGTAAAGTTAGCCGCTGAGATTACTGCTGTAAAGAAAAATATGCTTTATGAGTTTGCTTTGAAAATTAAAGAGTAAAAGATGAATAAATTAACGATTACACGTCCAGATGACTGGCATTTACATTTGCGGGATGGCGAAACCTTAAAGGCAGTATTGCCTGATACGGCACATCGATTTGCCAGGGCAATTGTTATGCCCAATTTACGTCCGCCTGTAACCAATTTTGATTTGGCTTTAGCTTATCGCGAGCGGATTTTAGAGGCTTTGCCGAATGGCCTTCAATTTGAACCTTTAATGACGCTTTATTTAACCGACAATACTTCAGGGGTGGAGATTAGGAAGGCATCTGAAAGTGGTTTTGTGCACGCAGTAAAATACTATCCGGCTGGCGCCACCACTAATTCTGACTCAGGTGTGACGGATTTAAATAAATGCAGTCAAGTTTTTGAGGTGATGCAAAATCTAGGAATGCCATTACTGATGCATGGAGAAGTGACTGATGGTGATGTCGATGTATTTGATCGTGAAAAGGTGTTTATTGATCGAAATATGAAGCCGCTTTTAGCTCGATTTCCAGAACTGAAGGTAGTTTTTGAGCACATTACAACTCGCGATGCTGCTCAATTCGTGACTGCAGCACCTGCTAATGTGGCTGCGACTATTACGCCGCATCATCTATTAATGAATCGCAATGCCATGTTTGCTGGTGGAATGCGCCCGCATCATTACTGTTTGCCGATATTAAAGCGTGAAGAGCATCGGCAAGCTTTGGTAGAGGCTGCTATTTCTGGAAGCCCTAAATTCTTTTTAGGGACAGATAGTGCACCACATCCTAAATCTGCTAAAGAGTCTGCGTGCGGGTGTGCTGGTATGTATAGCGCGCATGCAGCTATAGAGCTTTATGCTGAAGTATTTGATGCTGAAAATGCACTAGCTAAACTTGAAGCTTTCGCAAGTTTTTACGGGGCGGATTTTTATGGTTTGCCACGCAATCAAGATCAAATCACTTTGGTAAAAGAAAGCTGGCAAGTGCCTGCTGAAATGGAATTTGGTGATGATTTGCTGGTTCCCCTTCGCGCTGGTCAATCAGTGCAATGGAGAATGCTTTAGCTGCGAGTAAATAATGCTCCGCATGCTAGAATAACTGTGAAGCTGGTCAGACAGTCGCCGCTACCTAGTAGGGGAGGAAAGTCCGGGCTGCATAGAGTGGGATGACGGCTAACAGCCGTACGCTGAAAGCTAGCAATAGTATAAGGCGCGGAATAGGGCCACAGAGACGAGCGTATTTAGTTACGGTGAAACGCGGTAACCTCCATCCGCAGCAAGACCAAATAGGCTGGTAATGGCGTGACTCGCGCTGCCAGCGGGTAGGTTGCTCGAGCGTGCAAGCAATTGTTCGCCTAGATGAATGACTGTCACTTGCCGCAAGGCATTTACAGAACCCGGCTTATCGACCAGCTTCAATTTTCATCCATTTCTTCTTCATCAGTTTCGTTTGAAATCTTTCGAAAATATTTTCAGCGCCTTTGCTTTAGGTTTCTATCGCCTCTTTATTTTCGATAATCTTCTGCAATGCCTTTTCCTGTCTGCATTTCTTAAATATTGTTAAATTTCTTAGCAAAATTCAGCTCTTTATAAGTCACATTCACTAGATAGCCTATCTCATTATTTTTAAAGGATAAATTATTTATCATCAAAAGTAGCTAAGTCATTGTACTGTAAAGGAAAAATCATCAAAAAGGGCTTGCATAGCCCTATTTTTTTATCTATAGTGTCATCAAGTGGGTGAAAGTGGGTTTTTGTGGGGAATTGCTGGCCTATAACCGTTGTGCTCATCTCATGGCGTGGTCAGCATTTCTTTAGATAAATAAGCGCTCACCACTTAAATTTTAATAAAAGGGTTTTTATGTTTCGCGGTGCTTCATCACTTAATTTAGATGCAAAAGGTCGGTTGGCTATCCCAGCTAAGCATCGTGACGCCCTGCAATCACAATCTGCCGGTCATTTGGTTTTGACTGCGCATCCTCATCGTTGTTTATTGCTTTACCCGCAGCCTGCTTGGGAGCCTATCCAATCCAAAATGATGTCTTTATCTTCTTTTGATAAGCGCTCTAGCGCGTTGCAAAGATTATTGGTTGGTTATGCTGAAGATATTGAGATGGATGCTGCTGGTCGTTTATTGATTTCGCCAGTGCTGCGAGATTTTGGGGGCTTAGATAAACAAGCGATGCTTGTTGGGCAGGGTAGCCATTTTGAATTGTGGAATATGGAAGCATGGCGCGCCCAGTTGGATAGTGTGATGGCTGGAGATGATTTGAGCTTGCCATCTGAATTAGAAGGATTCTCACTGTGAGCAGCCGCTCACAAATCAAAAAAAATGAGCAAAATGTAGGAGAGGTGCCGGCATCGCCACACATTACGGTGATGTTAAATGAGGCGGTCGAAGGTCTTGCAGTAAAACCTTCAGGTGTTTATGTAGATGGCACTTTTGGCCGTGGCGGTCATAGCCGCAAGATTTTAGAGCAGTTGGGAAGGGAAGGTCGTTTAATTGCGTTTGATCGCGATTTGGCGGCGATTGCTTCTGCTGAAGCTATTCAAGATCCGCGCTTCCATATTGTTCACAGTCACTTTGCGGGCCTAGCTGAAGAGCTTACTGCTTTGGGCGTGAATAAAGTTGATGGCATTTTGTTGGACTTGGGCATTTCTTCGCCGCAGATTGATGTAGGTGAACGAGGTTTTAGTTTTAGATTTGATGGTCCATTGGATATGCGTATGGATCAAACAACAGGACGAACCGCTGCTGATTACTTGGCGGTGGTAACAGAGCAGGAATTGGGAAAGGTCATTAAAGAATATGGTGAAGAACGGTTTGCTAAACAGATTGCAAGGGCGCTTATTGCGGAGCGCACAGGGGGGAATGCCGTCACCACTACCAAGCATCTTGCCAAGATCGTGGCAGATGCGGTCCCGAAAATCGAGCCTGGCCAAGATCCCGCGACGCGTACCTTTCAAGCTTTACGGATTTACCTCAATCAAGAGCTTGAGGAGTTGTCGCTAGTATTGCCACAGTGCTTAGCATTGTTGGCACCTGAAGGTCGTTTGTCAGTGATTAGTTTTCATTCGTTGGAAGACCGGATTGTGAAGCAGTTTGTGCGAGGGGAGCAGGATAGAGATGATCTGCCAGCGAACTTCCCTGTGATGGCAAAGGATTTGCCGCAACCAAGAATGAAAATGGTGGGCAAAGCAATTAAACCTAGCGCAGAAGAAGTGAAACGTAATCCGCGGTCTAGAAGTGCGGTATTGAGAGTGGCTGAGCGTACCCATGTTGCTTTGTAATTTAAAAGAAGTTTTTAGGTAGAAATTTGCAATGACAAGATTGAATTTCATTTTATTTTTTGTGCTGATCTTTAGTGCGCTGGGTTTGGTGACCTCGCAGCACAAAGCGCGCAAATTGTATTTTGAATTGCAGCAACAGCAAGATGCCGCAAAACAATATGAAGCTGAATGGAGTCAGTTGCAGTTGGAACAAAGTACTTGGGCGATGCATAGTCGTTTGGAGCAGGTGGCAAGTGATTTGTTGCATATGCATGTGCCAGATACCAAACATATACAAATTGTATTTCCGGATAAACAATAAATATGGCATTTGTCCAACACACCATTAAGTTACCAGTCTGGCGCCGACGCTTATTATTAGTGTTGGTGATGGCTGGTTTAGGTGTATTGGTTGGGCGTGCTATTTATTTGCAAAGTCTTAATAAGGCTTTTTATCAAAAGCAGGGTGATGCGCGTTATACCCGATCATTAACCCTATATGCACATCGAGGCACGATTACTGATCGAAGTGGGGAGCCGCTTGCAATGAGCACTCCTGTTGAGTCTATTTGGGCTAACCCGGTCGATGCCACAACAACACCTGTTCAATTAGAGAAATTGGCGCGTTTGCTTAATCTTAAACAAAATGAGATTGCTAAGAAGCTTGAAAATCACAACCGTGAGTTTGTGTATTTGAAGCGCAGAATTTCACCTGAGCTTGCTAATCAAGTCATGGGATTGCGCATCCCGGGTGTGTATATGCAGCGTGAATACCGTCGTTATTATCCAGCGGGTGAAGTGACTGCGCATTTGGTTGGTTTTACTGGCCTGGATGAAAAAGGCCAGGAAGGTTTGGAGCTTAAATATCAAGATTGGTTATCTGGTAAGGCTGGAAGTCGACATGTGATTAAAGATAGACAGGGTCATATTGTAGAAGATTTAGAAGCGGTCAAAATGCCACAAGATGGACATAAATTGGTATTAGCGATTGATAGGAAAATTCAATATTTAGCTTATCGAGAATTGGCTAAAGCTGTTGAGATGCATAAAGCTGCGGCTGGGGCAGCAGTGGTTTTAGATGCTAAGACTGGTGAAATTCTAGCAATGGTTAATTTGCCAACTTATAACCCAAACAATCCCAATAATATTGGTGGTAAATCTCGCAATCGTGCGATTACCGACACCTATGAACCTGGGTCAACGATGAAGCCAATGACAATTGCGTTTGGCTTGGAGTCTGGTAAGTACGCTTCTGAAACACAACTTAATACTGCGCCAGGAACATACAAAATTGGTCCTGCAACGATTCATGATCATGAAAATTACGGTGTTTTATCTGTAGCTCAGATTATTCAAAAATCTTCAAATGTTGGTGCATCAAAAATTGCATTGTCATTAGAGCCTCAGTATATGTGGGGAATGTTAAGTCAGCTGGGCTTTGGTACAAAAACAGGGGTCGAGTTTCCTGGCGAGGTTTCTGGCCGATTGCGTAATTATAAAGATTGGCGACCAATTGAGCAGGCGACCATGTCCTATGGTAATGGCATTAGTGTGACTTTGTTGCAGATTGCCCGTGCTTATACAACTTTTGCTAATGATGGTGAGTTGTTGCCAGTTACGCTAATTAAGTCAAAGAACATGCCTGTTGGGCAACAAGTATTTTCTGCTGCAACAGCTAAGAGTGTTCGTGCGATGTTGGAGTTGGTTGTTCAGCCTGGCGGAACTGCTATGAAAGCGCAGGTAATGGGTTATCGTGTTGCTGGTAAAACGGGGACCGCGCATAAGCCTGGTGTTGGCGGCTATCAAGATAAATACATTGCTTCATTTGTTGGTATGGCGCCAGCTTCGAATCCTAAATATATCGTGGCTGTCATGATTGACGAGCCTAGTGCCGGGCAATATTACGGTGGTGCTGTTGCTGCCCCTGTTTTCAGTGCGGTCATGGGTGCGACACTCCGTATGATGGGCATCCCTCAAGATGCACCTAATGACAATATTATTCTGCCATCGCCAAATGCATTAGAAGTAAAGGAGGCTGCATGACCTTGCCTTCAGTTTTTAATTCTGACTTGCCTATGACTAAGCTGACAGCTGATAGCCGTCAGGTTTCTGCTGGAAGTGTATTTATTGCCTATCCTGGCGAGGCAAAAGATGGTCGTGATTTCATCGAGCAAGCTGTTAAGCAAGGTGCGTCAGCTGTTTTATGGGAGCAACAAAATTTCGCTTGGGATAGATCTCTGAATGTTGCTAATCAAGGTATCACGAACTTAAAACAGAAAGTCGGTGATATTGCGAGTGCATTTTATGGTGCGCCATCGCAAAAACTTTGGATGATAGGTGTTACTGGTACGAACGGTAAGACGACTTGTAGTCATTGGTTGGCACAAGCTTTTAGTCATTTGAATCAGAAGGTGGCGGTAGTTGGTACTTTAGGAAATGGCATTTTAGATGCAGATGTGCCTTTAAGCACAACGATTAACACCACTCCAGATCCAATCTTGTTGCATGCAATGTTGGCAGATTATGTCGAGCAGCAAGCAAAAGTTGTGGCAATGGAAGTGTCCTCTCATGGCTTAGATCAGGGGCGTGTGAATGGCGTGCAATTTGACGTTGCCGTATTGACAAACCTGACACGAGATCATTTGGATTATCACGGCGATATGGCAGCTTATGCAGCCGCTAAGAAAAAGCTATTTGATTGGCATGATTTGAAGCATGTTGTTCTCAATATTGATGATGCATTTGGGAGGCAGCTTGCTGAGGAATTGAAGTCTAAAAATAAGGCTGTCATGACCTATGGTTTTAGTAGTAATGCGGATGTCTATCCAGCACATTTAAGCATGAATGATCAAGGTATCAGTATGCAGGTGAATACACCTTTTGGTCAGACGCATTTGAGTGCGGAAGTCTTAGGCGAATTTAATGCATACAATTTATTGGCGATATTAACTACTTTATTGGTTTCAGATTTGAGTTTGCAAGATGCGGTCAACGCTGTTTCAAAAGTAAAGCCAGTGGCTGGTCGTATGCAGCAATATGGCGGCGGAAAAATGCCATTGGTTGTGATTGATTATGCACATACGCCTGACGCATTAGAGCAGGTATTGAAATCATTACGCCCACAAACCAAAGGTAAACTTATCTGCGTATTTGGATGCGGTGGTGATAGGGATCAAGGTAAGCGCCCACTTATGGCTAAAGTAAGTTCAAATCTTGCTGATCATGTTGTGATTACCTCTGATAATCCTAGAAATGAATCGCCATCTGCGATTATAGAGGCGGTTGTTTTAGGTGCTGGATCTAATGCAAAAGTGATTGAAGATCGAGCACAAGCAATCGTTCTTTCAATTAAACAAGCGCATGCTGGAGATGTTGTTTTGGTGGCAGGAAAAGGTCACGAAAACTACCAAGAAATTGCAGGCGTTAAATATCCTTTTAGTGATGTGGATATCGTGAAGAATGTGCTGGAGGAGATGGCTGCATGATGCGTTTATCTGAAGCTGCAATTGCAACGCATGGCATCGTTATTGGCAATGATGTTGAATTCACTTCTGTTGGAACAGATAGCCGCGCAATTACTCAAGGTCAATTGTTTGTTGCTCTTAAGGGTGAAAATTTTGATGGTCATGATTATGTAGCTCAAAGTTTAGCGCAAGGAGCTGCTGCTGCATTAATTGAAAACAATGAAAACGCCCCAGCAGTGAAAGTGAAAGATGCGCGTTTGGCATTGGGTGATTTAGCAGCGTATTGGCGAAAAAAAATTAACGCACCTATTGTTGCAATCACTGGAAGCAATGGCAAGACCACTGTTAAAGAAATGTTGGCTGCAATTTTAAAAGTAGCAGCTGGTAGAGATTCAAAAGTCTTAGCAACGCAAGGTAATTTAAATAACGATATTGGTATGCCGTTAACCTTATTAAGAGCAGATTCTCATCACAGTTATGTAGTCCTTGAGATGGGGATGAATCATAGTGGTGAAATCTCTTACTTAACAAACATCGCTAAACCTAATGTTGCACTAGTGAATAACGCAGGCTTGGCGCACGTTGGTGAATTGGGTTCGGTTGAAGCGATTGCTCAAGCTAAAGGCGAAATTTTCCAAGGTTTGGCTTTGGATGGTACAGCCATTATTAATGCAGATGATGTGTACTCCGATTTATGGAAATCACTTGTAAGTAAATACCAACAAATTACATTTGGTTTGGAAGCAACTGCTGATGTAACTGCCACATACGAGCTTAATGGCTCAACTAGTCATGTCAAATTAAAAGCGCCAAATGGTGAAGTTGATTTCACATTGCCAGCTTCAGGTTTACATAACGTTAGAAATGCGCTGGCTGCGAGTACTGCGGCGATAGCTTTAAACGTTTCGTTGCAAAGCATTGCTGAGGGGCTATCAGGATTTGCTGGCGCAAAAGGTCGCTTGCAGCAGAAGCAAGGCAAGTTCGATGCGCGGGTTATTGATGATACTTATAACGCCAATCCTGCATCAATGAAAGCTGCTGTTGATGTATTAAGTGCTCGTGAAGGTAAGCGTTTTATGGTGATGGGTGATATGGGTGAGCTTGGTGCTGACGCAGGACTCATGCATGCCGAAATTGGATCTTATGCTAAACAATCTGGAATTGATGCTCTGTTTGTTTTGGGTGACTTGAGTCAAGAAGCTGTAAAAGCTTTTGGTTCAGGCGCTCAGCATTTCGAGAATGCGGAGTCGCTGAGTGACGCTGTATTAAATCGTATGGATAAGCTGACCACTGTATTGGTCAAGGGATCGCGTTTTATGCGTATGGAACGTGTTGTAGACAAAATAACAAAAAATAGTCATGAGGAGACACACTAATGTTGCTTGAACTCGCACGTTGGTTAGCACACGACATACATGGTTTTAATGTGTTTAATTACATCACATTGCGTGCTGTCTTGGCGACACTCACTGCACTCACTATTTCGTTTGTAGTTGGCCCGTGGTTAATTCGCAAGCTCACTCAATATAAAGTAGGTCAGTCAGTAAGGGATGACGGACCTCAAACACACCTTATTAAAGCTGGTACGCCAACGATGGGTGGTGCTTTGATTTTGGTTTCAATTGCCGCATCAACACTGTTGTGGGCTGACTTAACTAATCGTTATGTTTGGGTTGTACTGATTACAACATTAGGTTTCGGCATTATTGGATTAGTAGATGACTGGCGCAAAGTTGTACATCGCAATCCGAAGGGGTTGTCTGCAAAAGAAAAGTATTTTTGGCAGTCTGCGATTGGATTTGGTGTCGCTATTTATCTAAGTCAAACAGCGACGATTCCTGCAGAAACTACTTTATATATTCCATTCTTTAAACACATGGTTTTCCCATTGAGTCCTTTGGTGTTTGTTGTGCTCACTTATTTGGTTGTTGTTGGCAGTAGTAATGCTGTGAATTTGACGGATGGCTTAGATGGCCTCGCCATTATGCCAACGGTCTTAATTGCATCAGCTTTTGCGATTTTTTCTTACGTGACAGGGCATTTGTTTTTCTCTAAATATTTGGGGATTCCTTATGTGCCAGGCGCTGGTGAATTAACTGTGTTTTGTGCGGCGATGGCTGGCGCAGGTTTAGGTTTTCTTTGGTTTAACGCTTATCCAGCGGAAGTTTTCATGGGAGATGTTGGTGCCTTGGCTTTAGGTGCTGCGCTTGGAATTATTGCTGTGATTGTGCGTCAGGAAATTGTGTTATTCATCATGGGTGGTGTTTTTGTTGTAGAGACACTTTCAGTGGCGGCGCAAGTTTCTTATTTCCGCTATACCAAAAATAAATACGGTGAAGGGAAGCGCATCTTTTTGATGGCACCCCTACATCATCATTATGAGCAAAAAGGGTGGAAAGAAACGCAGGTTGTCGTGCGTTTCTGGATTATCACCATGATGTTGGTATTAATCGGATTGGCGAGTTTGAAGATACGATGAAACTTACGCTTAAAGATCAACAAGTGCTAGTGCTGGGACTCGGTGATACCGGGCTTTCGGCTTTGCGCTGGCTGAAACGCCAGGGCGCATTGTTGTCTGTCGCTGATACACGTCAAGTTCCACCGGGTGTTGAAGCTGTGCGTACTGAGATGCCAGAAGTGAAAATGCATCTAGGTGAGTTTAATCCTGAAGTATTGATCAAAACCGATTTGATTGTGATTAGTCCGGGGGTCGCCTTGGCAGAGCCTATGGTGCAAACGGCAATCGCTCAAGGTGTGAAAGTTGTGGGTGATGTTGAGCTTTTCGCACAACACAAACCAGCAAAAGCAAAAGTGATTGCGATTACCGGCTCCAACGGCAAAAGCACGGTGACTACGATGGTGGGTGATATTTGTAAGGCTGCTGGAATAAACACGGTTGTTGCTGGCAATATTGGTTTGCCAGTATTGGATACGCTATCTGATGAAGTTGATGTTCCAGATGTCTACGTACTTGAGCTTTCTAGTTTTCAACTTGAAACGACAAGTTCTTTAAATGCGGATGCATCAACGGTACTCAATATTAGCGAAGACCATATGGATAGATATGACAGTTTCGCTGATTATGCTGCCGCTAAAAATAGAATTTTTGCCGGTCATGGTGTGCAAGTGCTGAATCGTCAAGATGCATGGAGTATGGGCATGGCAATTGCTGGACGGCCGATGATTACTTTTGGCTTAGATGCTCCAAAGCAAACTTCGGACTTTGGTTTGATTGATGCGGAAAACGGTGCAGTTCTTGTGCAAGGCGATCATGCATTACTTGATATGGGTCATTTGAAAGTTGCGGGTTCACATAACGCGGCTAATGCTTTGGCGGCGATGGCTTTATGCCAAAGTGTTGGTGTGCCAGAAGCGCCTATGTTGCAAGCACTTCGATCCTATCAAGGTTTGTCACACCGTGTGGAATGGGTTGCCAACATTAATCATATTGATTTTTACGATGACTCTAAGGGAACAAACGTTGGCGCAACATGCGCGGCGTTGGAGGGCTTGGTGACATCAAAAAGTTCTAGAAAAGTGGTGCTGATTGCGGGTGGCGATGGTAAAGGTCAAGACTTCTCGCCGTTGCGTGAGCCTGTACAGAAGAATGCGCGTGCTGTGGTCTTGATTGGCCGCGACGCATCTAAGATTAAAGCGTCGCTGAGTGGATTGAATGTTGAATTTATAGATGCCGCTAGCTTAGAAGATGCGGTCAAAAAATCAATGTGTGTTGCATCTGCTGGTGATGTGGTTTTACTTTCACCCGCTTGCGCCAGTTTTGACATGTTCCGTAATTACGTTCATCGCGCAGAAGTTTTTGTTGCGAGTGTAATGGCGCTAGAAACATCGAAAGACGTTTCGTTATGATGCCGATGCTCGCTAATCGCAATAAAGTGACTGGATCAACTTATGATCAAGGATTACTTTGGGTGACATTGATTTTGTTGGCCTTTGGTTTGGTTATGGTCTATTCAGCATCAATTGCTTCTGCAGAAGTTAAATCGGCGACTAGTCACCAAAGTACTTATTTTTTATTTCGCCAATTCATTTTTATTGTAGTGGGATTAGTAGCGGGATTTGTTGCATTTCAAATCCCAACATCGGTCTGGCAAAAAATGGCGCCACTATTGTTTATGGTTGGTTTGTTTATGTTGCTATTGGTGCTTGTGCCTGGAATTGGACACAAAGTGTTAGGTAGTCGACGTTGGATCAAATTAGTTTTTTTTCAAATTCAGCCCTCTGAATTTATGAAGTTTTTAGCTGCGGTTTATGTGGCCGATTACACCACACGTAAAGCAGCATTAATGGATAGTTTTAGACATGGCTTTATGCCGATGTTGGCGGTTATGTTGCTTGTCGGAGGCTTATTGTTAAACGAGCCTGACTTCGGTGCTTTTGCTGTTATTGCCGCAATCTCAATTGCGATTTTATGGCTGGGCGGCATCAATTACCGAATTTTTGTGGGCTTGATCATTATGTTGGTGATTGGTTTTATTGTGCTGATTTGGACATCGCCTTATCGCTTGCAACGTATTGTGGGTTATATGGATCCATGGGCTGATCCATTCGGTAAAGGTTATCAATTGACGCACGCTTTAATTGCATTCGGTCGCGGTGAATGGTTAGGTGTTGGCTTAGGTGGCAGTGTTGAAAAATTGATGTATTTGCCAGAAGCGCATACCGACTTTTTATTAGCCGTGATTGCTGAAGAGCTTGGTTTTGTTGGTGTGATGATTGTGATTGGTTTGTTTGCTTGGTTCGTGCTTCGTTGTTTTTCAATCGCTAAAGAAGCCGTCAGTAATGAGCGCTTTTTCTCAGCATTGTTGGCCCAAGGAATCGCGGTATGGATCGCCGTACAGGGCAGTATCAATATGGGTGTGAATATGGGTTTATTGCCAACGAAAGGCTTGACGCTTCCGTTCTTGTCTTTTGGTGGTAGTGGAATTTTGGCTAATTGCATAGCCGTTGCTGTTTTACTTCGAATTGATTGGGAAAATCGTCGATTAAGTAAAGGGGTGCCTGTATGAGCAAGACCCTAATGGTGATGGCAGGCGGTACAGGTGGGCATGTATATCCAGCAATGGCAGTTGCAGATTATTTGAAAGCACAAGGTTGGACGATTGTTTGGTTAGCGACAGAAGGCGGTATGGAAAACCGTTTAATTGAAGGTAAAGGCTACCAAAAAGCAATTATCACGATGCAAGGTGTGCGCGGAAAAGGTTTATTGGGATGGATGTTGTTGCCAATTAAATTGCTAAAAGCCTTGCGTCAAAGCTATCAAGCCATTCGTCAATATCAACCAAATGTGGTGTTGGGTATGGGCGGTTTCGCAGCATTTCCTGGCGGTTTAATGGCGCGTCTTTTAAATAAGCCGTTGGTTATACATGAGCAAAATTCTGTTGCTGGGCTTACCAATAAGTTGATGTCTAAGATTGCGACGCGCGTATTGGCAGCATTCCCTGGGGCACTCAATAAAGCACTTGTACTTGGAAATCCTGTTCGAGCTGATATTGCGACGGCAGCAACTCCGGAAGCACGTTTTTCTGAACATCAAGGCGCTTTAAATATATTGGTTGTTGGCGGCAGTTTGGGTGCGCAAGCATTGAATGAATTGATTCCGCAAGCTTTGGCCAATATTCCGAAAGTGTCGCGTCCTGTGGTTATTCATCAAGCCGGTGTAAAGCATATTGTTGCTTTAGAAGCGAATTATCAAAAGCATGGAGTTTCTGCAGATTGCCGAGCATTTATAGACAATATGGCGGAGATGTATGCGCAAGCAGATTTTGTGATTTGCCGGGCAGGCGCAATGACAATTGCCGAGTTATCAGCAGTTGGTTTGGGGAGTTTGTTGGTGCCTTTCCCTTATGCGGTGGATGACCATCAAACAAGTAATGCTGCTTATTTGGCAGAAAAAAATGCTGCATTATTGATTCAACAAAAAGAGTTAACGGTAGAGAAATTGGTGCAAATATTTGTGCAATTAACGCGGGATCAATGCCTGAAGATGGCTAAGCAAGCCCATTCGCTCGGTAAGCCAGAGGCGACAGCTAATGTTGCAAATGTTTGCATGGAGGTGGCGCTATGAAACATAAAGTAAAAAATATTCACTTTATTGGTATTGGCGGTTCAGGCATGAGTGGGATTGCTGAGGTTCTGGTGAACTTAGGCTTCAGTGTGACTGGCTCTGATTTAGCGAAAAATAATGTCACGGAGCGCTTGCAAAATGCTGGTGCTAAGGTTTATCAAGGGCATCAAAAAGAGAATCTAAATGACGCTGATGTAGTGGTGGTTTCTAGTGCGGTAAATGAAGCAAATCCAGAAGTGATGGAAGCACGCGCTAGAAATATTCCAGTGGTGCCGCGTGCATTGATGTTGGCTGAATTGATGCGTTTTAGACAGGGAATTGCAGTCGCAGGAACGCATGGAAAAACGACGACCACTAGTTTGATTGCTAGCATTTTGGCAGAGGCGGGCATGGACCCAACTTATGTGATTGGCGGCAAATTAGAGTCAGCTAACGCCAACGCAAAATTAGGGACTGGTGAATATATCGTTGCTGAGGCAGATGAATCAGATGCTTCATTTTTACACTTAACTCCCGTGATGGCAGTCGTCACTAATATTGATGCTGATCACATGGACACTTATGAGCATAGCTTTGAAAAGCTTAAAAGTGCGTTTGTTGAATTTTTACAGCAACTCCCTTTTTGGGGCATGGCTGTTGTGTGTATTGATGATGCCAATATTCGTGAGATTCTTCCAAGAGTCACTAAGCCTGTGATGACTTATGGTTTGAGTAAAGAAGCGAGAGTGCGGGCAAAGAATGTTGTTGCTGATAATGGTCAAATGCATTTCACAGTCCAGCGTATTAATGGCGTGACAACAGAGTTCGACGTCACACTTAATTTGCCGGGTCAGCATTATGTATTAAACGCGTTGGCGGCTATTGCAATTGCGAGTGAGCTTAATGTTCCAGATGCAGCTATTGCAAAGGCCCTTAAGGAATTTAAAGGTGTAGGCCGTCGTTTTGAACGATATGGTGAAGTGGCTGCAAAAACAGGCGGGACTTTTACTTTAATTGATGATTACGGACATCACCCAGTGGAAATGCAAGCTGTGATTGCTGCTGCAAGAGGCGCATTCCCTGGACGTCGTTTGGTTTTGGCTTTCCAACCTCATCGTTATACAAGAACGCGGGATTGTTTTGAAGATTTTGTCCGTGTACTTTCAAGTGCTGACGCTGTATTACTTACTGAAGTTTATCCAGCTGGTGAGGCAGCCATTGTTGCTGCCGATGGACGTGCGCTCGTTCGTGCTGTGCGTGTGGCAGGAAAAGTAGAGCCGCTATTTTTGGAAACAACAAATGAATTGCCGCAAGCGATTTTAAATACGGCAAAAAATGGTGATGTTGTGATTGTGATGGGTGCAGGTTCTATTGGCCAAGTGGCTGCTAAAACCAAGGAGTTGTCAGCTTGATAGCCCAAAGCAAATTACAGGGTACTTTGTTGTTGAATGAGTCATTAGCTCGTTACAACAGCTGGCGCGTTGGCGGTAAAGCCGATCGCGTATACATCCCTGCTGGTTTGGAAGATTTGCAAGCTTTCTTGCAAGGCTTAGATGGAAATGAGCCAGTGAGTTTTATTGGCTTGGGTTCAAATTTATTAGTGCGTGATGGTGGGGTGCGTGGCACGGTTATCGTGATGCACAACGCTCTTAACACATTAGAAATGCAAGGTGATTTGATTTATGCCGATGCCGGGGTGACTAGTGCAAAAGTTGCTAAATTTAGCGCTAAACAAAGCAAACGTGGCGCAGAGTTTTTGGCTGGTATTCCAGGTACGGTAGGTGGTGCTTTGGCTATGAATGCAGGCTGCCATGGTGGAGAAACTTGGGATGTTGTGAACAAAGTGTTGACGATTGATACGCTCGGGAAATTACATGAGCGTAGTCGAGATGAGTTTGTAGCAACTTATCGTCACGTAGAAATGCCAGCAAAGAATGAATGGTTTATCGGTGCTTGGTTTGAACTGGCTAACGGTAGTGCAGCAGAGGCTGAATTAACGATTAAAAATTTATTGGCAAAACGTTTGGCAACGCAGCCACTTAATTTGCCGAATGCAGGCTCAACTTTTCGTAATCCAGAAGGTGATTATGCAGCACGTTTAATTGAAGCCTGCGGATTAAAAGGACATCAAATTGGCGGTGCGCAAGTTTCAAAAAAGCATGCAAACTTCATTGTGACGTCACCAGGTGCCACAGCTGAGGATATTGACCGAACCATTACCTTGATGCGTGACGCAGTGAAAGAAAAATTTGGTATTGAATTACAGCAAGAAGTCAGAGTAATAGGCGAGAAATGAAGATGAATTTTGGCAAAGTAGCAGTGTTATTAGGCGGTAAATCAGGTGAGCGTGAGGTGTCGCTAAAAAGCGGTGCGGCTGTCTTAGCTGCGTTGCAAGGGCAAGGCATTCAAGCGGAAGCTTTCGATCCTGCACAACGTCCTCTGCACGACTTGGAGCAATATGATGCGGCGTTTATCTCGTTGCATGGTCGCTTTGGTGAAGACGGCACGATGCAAGGTGCTTTGGAGTTATTTGGAATTCCTTATACAGGCTCTGGTGTGATGGCCTCTGCGATTGGCATGGACAAATGGCGGACTAAGTTGGTTTGGCGTGCTGCTGGTGTGACCACTCCAGCTTTTGAGGTGGTCGCTGGAAATACTGATTTTGCGGCAATTGAGAAAAAACTGGGTTTGCCTTTATTCGTCAAACCAGCCAATGAAGGCTCAAGTATTGGGATTAGCAAAGTTAAAAATGCGGGTGAACTGAAAGCCGCTTATCAACTTGCTGCTAAATCTGATCCTTTAGTCATTGCGGAACAGTTTGTCGGTGGCGGTGAATATACCGTAGGTATCTTAGGTGATCGTGCATTACCTATTGTCCGTATTGTGCCTGCCAATGAGTTTTACGATTTTGAGGCTAAGTATCTACGGGATGATACACAGTACTTATGTCCATGCGGCTTGTCTGCCGAGCAAGAAGCCAAAATTCAGGCGGAAGCCGTGCAAGCATTTAAAGCAATTGGCGGTTCAGGATGGGGACGTGTTGATTTTCTGATGGATGAAGATGGTAAGCATTACTTCTTGGAAGTGAATACCAGTCCAGGGATGACAGACCATAGTTTAGTACCAATGGCCGCTAAAGCTGCTGGAATTAGTTTTAGTGACTTAGTTAAAAAAATATTAAGTTTGGCTATTGAGAAGCATGTAGGAGAGCAGGCGCGTGTGGAATAAACCACAGCTTCTTAATTGGGTTGCCAATTTATTGTTTGCAGTTGCCTTCGTGTTGTTTTTTTATGGCGTGCTGTATGCAGTTGTGCATTTGCCGATTTTTCCTTTGAGCGAAGTTCGTGTTGAAGGCGAACTTCAGCATGTGACACGCGAGCAAGTGAAGTTGATTTCCAGCCGTTATTTGCAAGGTAATTTTTTTACAGTGGATTTAGAAAAGACACGTGATGCGTTTCAGAAATTACCTTGGGCGAGAAATGTAACCGTAAGAAGACGTTGGCCTAATGGTTTGGAAGTGGTGATTGAAGAGCATAAAGAGCTAGCAAGATGGGGCAATATCGCTTTAGTAAATACTTATGGTGAACTTTTTCATGCGGCATCAGATTCTAATTTGCCCAGTTTTCTAGGCCCTGGTGATGGTGTACATGAAATAGCAGAGCGCTATGCGGTTTTTAGTGATGTGCTCACGCCGATGAATTTGAAAGTCATTGAAATGACATTAACGCCAAGACGTTCTTGGGAGTTGAAAACAGATAAGGGCTTAGTGATTGCACTTGGTCGAGAAGAAATGGATACCCGATTAAAAAGGTTCGCTACTGTGTATGCAAAAACCTTAGCAAGTGTGAATGGGAATTTGAAATATGTAGATTTACGTTATCCAAATGGCTTTGCAATCTACCGAGCTGGTGGTTCGCCAGCAGTCGCTAAGCCAGCAGTAACGAAAGAAATGGCAGCTAGGGCGCCAGTTAAAGATAAGAAAAAAGAAGTGAAAAAACGAGCTGATGCTAAAAAAGTAAAAGCTAAAAAATAAATTTTTATTAGGTAACAAATTTAACACTAAGAAGTTTTAAGAAAGAGCGGAGACATATATGAGCAGGGCTAAAGAAGATAAAAATCCCGTCATTATTGGATTGGATATTGGCACCTCAAAAGTGGTCGCAATTGTTGCGGAGCTAATGCCTGAGGGAACCTTAAACGTGGTTGGCTTAGGTCAGCATGTGTCACGCGGATTAAAAAAAGGTGTCGTGATTAATATTGATTCCACCGTTAATGCAATTCAGCGCGCGATTGAAGAAGCTGAATTAATGGCGGATTGCAAAATAAGAGATGTCTTTACTGGTATCGCTGGTAGCCATGTGCAAAGTATCAATGCGCGAGGCATGGTGAAAATTAAAGATGCTGAAGTGAGCCAAGCAGATGTGGCGCGTGTGATTGAAACAGCCCAAGCAATAGCACTGCCTTCGGATCAGCAGATTCTTCATATTCTGACGCAAGAATACATTATCGATGGTCAAGAAGATGTCCGTGAACCATTGGGTATGAGCGGTATGAAGTTAGAAGTGAAAGTTCATATCGTTACTGGTGCAGTTGCGGCAGCGCAAAACATTGTGAAGAGTATTAAACGTTGTGGATTAGAAGTTTCTGATTTGATTTTACAACCACTTGCATCTAGTGAAGCAGTATTGACTGAAGATGAAAAAGAATTAGGTGTTTGTTTGGTTGATATTGGTGGTGGCACGACAGATATCGCAGTATTTAAACAAGGTGCGATTCGACATACTGCAGTCATCCCAATCGCGGGTGATCAAATCACTAATGATGTTGCTGTGGCATTAAGAACACCGACTCAATCAGCAGAAGATATCAAGATTAAACATGGTTGTGCGTTACGTCAGTTGGCTGATCCTCGTGAAGTTGTTGAGGTGCAAGGTACGGATGGCCGTGAGTCACGTCAGTTATCAGTGCAAACCTTAGCCGAAGTTATTGAGCCGCGAGTGGTTGAGTTGTATGACTTTGTATTGGCTGAATTGCGTCGCAGTGGTTTAGAGGAAATGATTGCTTCAGGCATTGTTATTACAGGTGGGTCAGCAATGATGAAAGGCATGGTTGAATTGGGTGAAGAGATCTTCCATATGCCTGTTCGACTTGGTTTGCCAAGATATGTTGGCGGTTTATCGGAAGTCGTTAGCAATCCACGTTATGCAACTGGTGTGGGTTTATTGTTAATTGGTAAACGACAAGTTGAGCAGCATTATCACAGCAATTTAGATGGTAATTCTTTCGCAAGAATTTTGGAGCGAATGAAGAGTTGGTTCCAAGGTAATTTTTAGTAGTAGCAGTAAGTAGTTGAAATAGGCAGAAGTAGTTTTTTGATAGGCAGTTTACAAGGAGGCAATATGTTTGAAATTATGGATAGAGATTCCCAAGAAGCGGTGATTAAGGTCATTGGTGTGGGCGGTTGTGGCGGCAATGCAGTTGAACACATGATAGAAAAAAATGTGGGAGGCGTTGAGTTCATTTGCGCTAATACTGATATGCAAGCGCTTAAGAAAAGCCAAGCAAAAACCACACTTCAAATTGGTATGGATATTACAAAGGGATTGGGCGCAGGCGCAAAACCAGAAATCGGTCGTGAAGCAGCTTTAGAAGATCGTGATCGCATTGCTGAAGTGATTGACGGTGCTGATATGTTATTTATCACTGCAGGCATGGGTGGTGGTACAGGCACAGGCGCAGCACCTATTGTTGCCGAAGTCGCTAAGGAAATGGGTATTCTAACTGTCGCTGTTGTGACTAAACCATTTGCTTTCGAAGGCAAACGTAGCAAAGTGGCTACAGACGGTTTAGAAGAACTTTCTAAACATGTGGACTCTCTGATCATTATCCCTAATGACAAATTGATGGAAGTTTTAGGTGATGACGTGACATTTATTGATGCCTTTAAGGCAGCAAATGATGTACTTCATAACGCAGTTTCAGGCATCGCTGAAATCATTAATTGCCCTGGTATGGTGAACGTTGACTTTGCTGACGTGCGTACTGTGATGTCTGAAATGGGCATGGCGATGATGGGTTCTGCTATTGCAACTGGTCCAGATCGTGCTGTATTGGCTGCTGAACAAGCGGTTGCTAGTCCATTGCTTGAGAATGTGAACTTGGCAAACGCACGTGGTGTATTAGTAAATATTACGGCTAGCCATTCTTTCAAAATGAAAGAATATAACGACGTGATGAATACAATCCGTTCATTTACTGCTGAAGATGCAACAGTGATTGTTGGTAATGTATTTGATGAAACTATGGGTGACGCATTGCGTGTAACAATGGTTGCTACAGGTTTGAATGGCATCAGCAGTGTTCAAAAGAAACCAACTTTAGTAGTGAATACGCCGGTAATTCTTAACGGTACAACTAATCAACCTGTTTATATGGGTCAAGAAATTGGTTACGCTGAAGATGACGAGCCAGCAGTATTTAGCCCAAATGGTCGCCGTGCACAGGTTGATGCGATGAAAAAAGATGGAATTGAAGAGTACGATATTCCTGCTTTTCTTCGCAAGCAAGCTGACTAAGTAGTTGTATATGAAGCGCTAGTAATAGCAGTAGGCGCGGCACTTATGCTATCCTTTAAGGATAAATACGGTGTAAATGTTGAGTAAAGCGTTTTTAAAAACGCTTATGAGTATGATTTTTTTAGGGAAACTTTTAGCTAGATGATGCTGAAACAACGTACGCTTAAAAAAGCCATCAGTGCCACTGGTGTTGGCTTGCATTCGGGTGAAAAGGTCACGATGACCTTGAGTCCTGCTATGCCTGACACCGGTATTGTTTTTCGTCGATCCGATCTGCCCGGCTCTGCGGAAATCAAAGTGCAGCCTCAATATGTATGTGATACTCGTATGTGTTCAGCCTTGGAACATGAAGGGGTTCGCATCGCCACCGTTGAGCATTTAATGTCAGCGCTTGCTGGGCTTGGTATAGATAATATTTATGTGGATTTAACGGCTGCTGAAGTTCCTATTATGGATGGGAGTTCAGGGCCGTTTGTCTTTTTGCTGCAGCAAGCAGGAATTGTTGAGCAAGCCGCAGCGAAAAAATTCATACGCATCAAAAAAACAGTCGAAGTTCATGACGGTGATAAATGGGTGCGCTTCGATCCTTACTTTGGCTTTAAAATCGATTTCACTATTGATTTTGCTCATCCGGTTTTTGAGCATACAGGTAAAAATGTCAAAATAGATTT
>JACCDN010324813.1_pt1 | contig 21366 bp, 18 predicted proteins | sample 7441691 | NCBI WGS metagenome assembly JACCDN01 (sample SAMN15323439, study PRJNA562643) | freshwater metagenome | isolation source: river surface water | place: USA:Blue River Watershed | collected 2017-08-16 | reverse complement strand
GGAGGCCTTTTTCCAATGTCTTGCCGAACTTCTCTTCTTCTTTTTGGCATTCCTGGAGGACACGCTCGCGATTGGTCTCGAGTTCGGGATAGGCGGCGCCGTATTGGGAAATAATTTGCGCGGCAAGCTCCGGCAGGAAGGATCCTTCGAGGCCGAGACGCTTCCCTTCCCTCATGGCGCGGCGCAAGAGGCGTCGGACGATGTAGCCCTGACCGACGTTGGACGGGGCGACGCCACGGGCATCACCAATGACGAAGGTCGCAGCCCGGATATGCTCCCCAATGATACGGAACGGGCGTGCGGCAGCAGAATCTTCGGGCCGGTACGGCTTGCCGGAACGGTTGGCGATGATCTCGATCAGCGGAAAAAACGCGTCCGTCTCAAAAACGGTCTGCTTCCCCTGCATAATCGCCGCCATGCGCTCAAGACCCATGCCGGTATCGACGTTCTTTTGAGCGAGCGGAACAAACGAGCCGTCAGCCTGCTTTTCGAACTGCATGAAGACGTTGTTCCAGATCTCGACGAAGCGGCCGCAGTCGCAGTTGGGATGACAGACGGGACCGAAGGAGGCGTCATGCGCCGTGCCGGTATCGAAAAAGATCTCGGTATCCGGACCGCAGGGACCCGTTTGGCCGGCGGGGCCCCACCAGTTCTTCTTTTTCGGGTAAGCATAGATGCGCGGACCGGCATCAGTACGCGTAGGCTCGTCTTGATCGGCGACACCCAGATCCGCCGTCACGCCGAGGCTCGCGAATTGGGCACGCCACAGGTCAATGGATTCCTGATCACGTGGGGCGTCCGCATCGCCTTCGAACACGGTGACGTAGATGCGTTTCGGATCGAGCTTGAGGCCCGAGGCACCCGTCAAGAACTCGAAGGACCAGGCGATCGATTCGGTTTTGAAATAATCGCCGAGCGACCAGTTGCCGAGCATCTCGAAAAAGGTGAGGTGGCGGTTGTCGCCGACTTCTTCGATATCGTCGGTGCGTAAACACTTTTGGCTGCTCGCGAGACGCGTCCCCATCGGATGCGGCTGGCCCAAGAGATACGGGACAAGCGGGTGCATGCCGGCGGTCGTGAAAAGGACGGTCGGATCGTTTTCCGGCAGCAAAGATGCGGACGGCAAAATCGCGTGGCCTTTGGCACGGAAGAAATCGAGAAAGGTCTGGCGTAGGCGGGAGAGCTCCATATGGGCAAAGAATAGCGGAAATGAGCGAAAAAAATCAAGGGACGAAAAATCCCGAGGGATCGGGAAGGCGAAAACGTTAGGACTTCGGTTGAGGCGGAACGGGCGCGATGAAGAGGGCTTGCGCACCGGTCATCCGCAGTTCACGCAAGGAAGCCACCCGCAGGATCAGGCCGGCATCATTCGCGTGACCCCAGCCTTGTTCTGGGATCCCATCGATGACAGGAAAAAAGGGGCGGTCCGGATGGCCCAGCGAAACCCCAGGGATGAGGAGTCTCGGTAGGCGGCCGCGCGCGTCGGTAAACCCCTCCCAAGAAAGGTCCTTCGCCAGATGATAGAACGAGGCGGGCTGGGCGGTTGAGGAACGCTTCTTCTCTTCCCCGGGCAGGCAAAACGCTTGAAGGGCGGTGACGACCTCCTCATCCGTTGCGAAGCAGTTGCGAGGGAGCTGACAGACCTCGAATGCCTGCGGCGGCGGAGGGGGCGGAGGTGGCGCGAACGGATGGACATATTCAGGAGCGGGCGTGGCTGCATGGTGCGAATAGGGAAACAGCGTCGACGGGATCAGCGGTACGGCCGCCGGCGAACCGGAAAAGGGCTCAAAGATCTCGGCAAACACTTCCGACTCGCACAGCCAAGCCAAGGCTTCACGCTCTCTCGCCAACCAACGTTCGGCGACACGCGCCTCGTGAATACGGGCAATCCGAGAATCCATGAATAGTGGGCTTGGCATACTCGCCTCCTTGGTGGGAATATTCCCGCTTCTAGGATACCGTGCTCGCTTCCTTTTTCGCAATGAGGTGGGCCTGCTGGACCATTTCGGCCTGGTTCACGAGGACTTTCAGCAAAGAAATGTCGATTTCGGCAATGTGCTGGGTAGGCAGAAAAAGAAGCAGGTAGGCCTTACTGTTGGGCGCGTACGCATCAGACGGGACCACTAAAACGTCACGCTTATCTTCCGTTAAAAGCGAGGCATGGGAAACGTGGGATTCGTCGATGGATTTCAGCTCACGATTCGAAACGCGAAAGACCTGTTTTTGCTTACTATCAACTTGGATTTCGGCCTCGGTCCGCAATGAGGCGCGGTCCATGATGCGCAATAAAACCGATTCGGCCCCAACGGCGGCAAGAGCGTTCTGCGTGATAGCCTGAAGGAGTTCGCGTGGCAGGCGTTTGCGGTCGACAAGGGTGAGGGAGGTATCGTTGACGAGGCGCTTCAGGAGTTCGATCTTGCGGTTGACGGAACCGATGTAGCTGTAAGAATCGAGCAATTCGCCCTTCGTGCGCTCGACGTCGTTCTGAATGCGGGTCGTTTCGGCTTCACGGCGCTCGATATGGCGTTCGTACCAAGTGAAGGTAAAGATTCCGGCCAGGCCGAAGAGGAAGATCGTCGCCTCTTCGAGGACAATCTCGGAAATGCCGAAGTAGCCCCGTTGGTAGATCGAGGGCGAGAGGACCGCGAGCACAAAAAAGACCAGGTAAAGAAACGAAATCCACTCGATCCGACGCGGGGACGACTCCATACGGCGACTACCCTACCCCATCTTCCGCCAGAACACCACCGCCGAGGCACTCCTCGCCACGGTAGATCGCGACCGACTGGCCAGGGGCCGGAGCCCAGACGGAAACGGCGCAACGGATGCGGCAGGAGGCTTCCCCAATACGCTCGATGGTGGCCGAAACGGGGGGCTGGTGATAGCGGACCATCACGTCCCCCTCGATGATCGGCATGGCTTCGGCCGAGACGTTGAGCCAATGGACGTCGTCGATGCGTAATTCAGTGCGCTGCAGCAAGGGGTCCTGGGCATCTGGGACCATGATGAGGGCGTTCGCCGGGCGATTTTTGGCGGCGACATACCAAGCGCGCTGCCCCGCATTGACGCGCAGGCCATGGCGCTGGCCGATCGTATACCCATCGAGACCATCGTGCTGGCCGAGGACGGTTCCGTCTGCGGACAGGATCGGCCCGGGCTTGGACGGCAAGCGCTGACGCAAAAAGGCGTGAAAATCGAGCTTTCCGACGAAGCAGATCCCTTGGCTGTCCGGCTTGGCGGCAACCGGCAGGCCAAAACGGCGCGCTTCTTCGCGAACCTGGGGCTTATGGAGATGGCCGATCGGAAACAGGCTGCGGGCCAAAGCTTCGCGATCGATGCGCTGCAGGAAATAGCTCTGGTCCTTGGCGGGATCGATCCCCTTCCAGAGATGGGGACCTTCGGTATCGAGGCTAACGCGGGCGTAATGGCCCGTGGCGACGCCATCAAAACCGAGCCGGCGGGCCTCCTGATAGAAGAGGCCGAACTTGATCTCCTCGTTGCATAAAATGTCGGGATTTGGGGTGCGGCCGGCCTGGTATTCGGCGAACATGCGATCGAGGACACGGGCCCGGTAGCGCTCCTCGAAATCAAACGTCAGGAGGGAAATCCCCAACTGGGCGGCCACGCGCAGGGCATCGCGGCGCTCCGCCCGCCATTGGCATTCGCCGGTCCAAAGGTCCTTGCTGTCGGACCAGTTCTTGATGAACCCGCCGACGACCTCGTAGCCCTGCTCCAACAAAAGAGCCGCGGCAACGCTCGAATCCACCCCGCCGGACATGCCGACGAGGATCTTGGACCCGGGGGGCAGGGGCGGACGGAGGCTCATAAAGAATCAGGCCCGCTGCTTGTTGGCGCGGATGGCGTCTTGGCCTTGGAGGACGTTGCCCGTCGCCTCGTTCACCGCCAATTGGCCGCAGGCGGCGTCGATGTCTTCGCCAAACGTGATGCGGTGCGTGGCGGGAATGCCGAGCTCATGCAATTCACGCAAAAAGGCCACGCGACGGTCTTTCGGGGTACCGGCGAAGGCTTGCGTGTTGTGGTATTTAATCAAGTTGACGTGGATGAGGCGCATGTCGTCGCCAAAGAGGCGCTTCAGGGCGAGCGCGTCCTGAGGACGGTCGTTGACGCCGGAGAGGAGGAGGTATTCAAACATGACCTTGCGGTTGGTTTCTTCCATGTAGGTGCGGATGGCCTCCATGAGCTTGGCGAGCGGGTAGGCGCGGTTGACGGGCATCATCTTGGCGCGGACCTCGTCGATCGCCGAATGCAAAGAAATGGCCAAGTTGACTTGGAATTGCTCCTTGGCGAGACGCAGGATCCCCGGCACGATGCCGCAGGTGGAAATGCTCATGTGGCGGGCCCCCAAATTGAACCCTTGGGGATCGTTGAGCATCCGGAGGGCCCCGAGGACCTCGTCATAATTGTTGAGCGGCTCCCCCATCCCCATCAGGACCACGTTGGTGACGCGGTCGCCATCGGTCTTGAGGCGACGGGCGTAGTGGATCACCTGCTCGACGATCTCGTCGCGCGTGAGGTTACGGATCCAGCCCATGGTGCCCGTCGCGCAGAACGTGCAGCCCATGGCACAGCCGACCTGGGAGGAAACGCAGACGGTGTTGCGCTCGTCCTGGTGGCGCATGAGGACGGCTTCGATGTTCTTGTTGTCGGCGCAAGCGAGCAGAGTTTTCACGGTCTCCCCATTGTCGGCGGTTTGGCTACGGACCAGGCGGAGGGCATCCCACGGCAGGGCTTCGGCAAGGGCGGTGCGCAGCGGCTTGGCGAGCACCGTAACCTCGTCCCAAGAGGCGCGTTGCTCAACGTAAAAGGCCCGCTTGATTTGGTTCAAGCGGAAGGCGGGTTCGCCGTGTTGGGCGAGGAGCTCAGCGAGTCGGGAATGCTGCATGGGAAGTCCAGAGAGATTGGGCGAGGGCCTTGGCGGCGGCGAACATCCGTTCGCGGGTGGGCGCGCCATAGACCACGACCAGGACATCCTTGCCGGATTCGGGCTGGCCGTCAACCCCCACGGGCCGCAGCCAAGCGACCAGGTTGTGGCGGGATTCGTCCAAATAGCCCGTCTTCCCCGCGATCACCCAGATATCGTCATCAAAACGGAGGAGATCGTTGGTGGAATAGACGGGATGGTTACGCGGATTCGGGCTCAGGACCTTGACGACACGGGTATCCGTACTCGCCGCTTTCTGGAGGGGGCGCCAGGCAAAGGCGCGGTCGGCAATGAGGGCCATCTCGCGAGCCGAGGCAACGTTACGCACGTCCATCCCGGAAGGCTCAAATACGACGGCCGCCTTCGCGCCCGCCCGCTGAATTTCGCGGTTCATGAGCAAGGTCGCCTGTTTATTCGTGACGCCCAAGGCGCGCATCAACGCCATAGACGCGTTGTTCGCGCTTGCTGTGATGCTCGCATACCACAGGTCCTCGAACCGAATCTTTGAGCCGACGGTGACACGCAACCGCCCACCGCCTACCTCATCAACCTTCTTGAGCGTGATCGCCGCCTGCCATGGCACCGTATAATTCTTCCAGACGAGCGCAGAAATAAGCTTGGTCAGGCTCGCGATCGGCCATGAGGTCTCGGCGTTCCAGGCATAGAGCTCTCGCTTTGTTTTTGGAGTCATCGCGTAGGCTGCCGCAAGACCGTATTGCGAGGGCACGAATCCAGAAACCGTCGGGACGACTTGCTGGAGCGAAGACGTTGGAACAAATGGGACTTCGATGACCGGAATCGTCAAAGGGATGGAAGAGGACACGGCTTCGGCGGATGCGCGTGCCGGAACACATGCAAAAAACCCTAAAAATAGGGCTAAAACAAGGATTTTAGCGCTGGATGACGACGGTCGTGCCGATCGGGGTCCAGTCATAGAGTTGTTTCGCGACACCTTCGCCGACGCGGACGCAGCCGTGGCTGACGGGCGTACCGAGGTGGTCCTTCCCTTCTTTCTTGCCACCTGGCCATTCGGGTAGCTCGTGAATTCCGTAGGTCCACCCCTTGAAGCCCATCCAATACGGCATCCAGAGCTTAGCGCTGCCGGACCAGGCGCGCGGGCTCTTGGTCATGACCTTGAAGGAGCCGACGGGTGTTGGGGTACGGGCTTTCCCTGACGAGACGGGATGCGTCGCAATGACGACGCCATTCAGCTCTTGGTAGAGTTTTTGTTCCGACAGGTCGACGCGGATCCGCTTCTCAAGCGGCTTCGCTTCACCACGGACCGGATCATAGGCATTTTTCACTTCCGTGCCATCTGGATACCCATCGCGATCCGTGTCGCCGTCAAGCGGATCGCTGCCGAAGGCGATCTCGAGAGCGTCGGCAAGGCCGTCCGCATCGGTGTCGCGTTCAACCAAGCGGGCACCAGAACGAGCCTGAAGCGGATCGAAACCCGAACGGACCTCGACCCCATCCGTAAACCCGTCGCCGTCGGTATCGGCCAGATCAGGACGAGACTGGAAGAGACGCTCCTCCCAGGCATCGAGCAAACCATCGCCATCCATATCCCCTACCGCCGCGGAAGCGCCAAACGGCAGTAGAGCCGCACATGCGACGAAGACGGCGGCGCGCCAGGAAGAGGCAGCCATATTACCTAGAAACGGATCGTCTCTCCGGGCGCGACCGTTCCCCGTGCGGTGGGAAGCGCTGGGGAGGGCGGTGTGGAAGGCGCTGCATCAAGCCCGAGGTCAAGCCGAGACGAAGGTGCGGCCGCTGGAGCGGATGCGGAGGACGCTGGCACGGGAGCCGTTGGAGGCTTCACGCGAGGCGTGATCAGGATCGGCTCACGCGGCGCCTCTTGCGGATTGGATGGCTCTGGGCGCCGATCGCGTGGCCGGCCACCCGCGGGACGCGACGAGCCCGCCCCCTCCTCTCGACGTGGCGGACGTGACGACTCACGACCTGGACGCGCAGGACCAGACCCGTCTCGTCGCGGGATAGACGAGCCTCCCCCTGCTCCAGAGCCGGATGACGGACGCCCTTGCTGACGAGCTTCACGCTCCGCCTTGATGAGGTCACGGCACTCGGGACAATAGATGGGCTTCGAGGGATCTAATTGCACCGCCAATTCGAAGACCTTCCCACATCGTTGGCACGTATGAGAAAAACTTGGCTTCTTGCGCATCTTTGACGCCGCCTTGATCGCCTTGCGCGCTTCCTCGATCGCAGACAGGCGCTCTGGGCGCATCACGAGCGTCGGCATCGAGATCCCGACCGCGTGTTCATCCGCAAGGATTTTGGTCGAAGCCTCGCTTTCCGTCGCGGTGCCTGAATAATGCACGACCGGGCTCATCTTGAGGGTTGGGGAAGGTGGCGGCTCGGTTCCGATGATCGCCTCAGCCAAGGATCCCTCTCGAGGCGTCCCAACAGGCGCTTGACCGGCAGGCGTACCAGCGGGCGGAAGATGCACGAACTCCATCCCTGACCACTTGAGGACCTTTCCTTCGATAATGTGGCGTGCTTCCGCATAGCGTTCACGACTTATTTGAACAGTCTTTTCGAAGCTCCCCGTCCGCTTTGCGATCGGCGGCAGGCTATTTGCGGAAAAAGGCTGGGTCGAGACGCCATCGACCATGAGTTTCAGGTACATCTGGAATTTCGCCAAACTGACCAGGTCTTCCGGCGTGAAGGTTGGCGCGAATTCGGTCTCAAGGAGCTCGGCATCCTGCGGACCCACGCGCATGATGATCATCGTTCCAACGTTCCCTAGCACAGCATCCTGCACCTCCTCTTCGAGCTGGGCCATGTATTGGTGGGCAACGATGAGGTTCAGGCGATATTTACGGGCTTCGGAAAGGATCGTCGCGAACGACTCGTTCGCGAAGTTCTGGAACTCGTCGACATAGAAATAGAAGTCGCGACGGTCCTTTTCTTCCATGTTCTGCCGTTCCTGGGCGGACAGCTGGATCTTCGTCACGATCATGCCACCCAACAGGCGCATCCCATCTTCACCGATGCGTCCCTTGGAAAGGTTCACGATCAGGATCTTCCCCTCATCCATGATCTTACGAATATCGATCGTCGATTTGACCTGCGCCACGATGTTACGGACGACACCCGACGACAAGAACTGGCCGACCTTGTTTTGAATGGCGGCCCCCGCTTCCGTCGCATATTTCTCATCCCACGAGGCGTATTCGGCTACCCAGAAGGTCTTCACGACCGGGTCGCGGATCTGCTCAACCACTTTCTCGCGATACTCCTTATCGACCAGCAGACGGTTCACGCCCATCAGGGTCGCGCCTGGATAGTCCAGAAGCGCCGAAATACAGTTGGTAAGGATGTATTCCATGCGCGCGCTCCAGACGTCTGGCCAGATCTTCTTGAAGACGCCCATGAGGCCGTCGCGGACGAGGTGTTTGCGATCGGGGTCCCCCGACGTCTCGAGAATATTAAAACCGACTGGAAACGCCGTATCCGCAGGATTGAAATAGACGACGTCGTTGATCCGTTCCGGGGGGATGAAGTCCATCAGCTTCTCGGCGACGTCACCGTGCGGGTCGATATAGCAACAGCCGTGACCGGCATAAATGTCGGCCAGGATCATGTTTTCCATCAGGGTCGACTTGCCCATGCCCGTCTTGCCGATGATGTAGACATGGCGACGGCGGTCATCCGTCTTGATCCCGAAGCGACGGCCAGCATTACGAAAATTGACCTCGCCAAAGAGGGTGATCTCATTCTCGTGGTCGTGATTGTAGGCAGGGGGCATAGGGGGCGGTTACTCACCGAACGGGATATTGGACGGCGGTTCAGATTTCTTGGCCTGCGTGCGACGCAAGAGCGGTGCCTTCACCTGGGCCAGGATCGGGAAGTGCCAGAGGGTCGCCAGCTCCTCCGTCGAGAGGAAAAAGGGCGAAAGCCCGACCCCATCGGAACGGTCAATGTAGGCACGGATGACTTTATTCTTGCGGACGTTATTACGCTGGTCCTTGAACCACCAGAAATCATTGTTCATGCCGATCTTCTTGCCGTCGGGACGTAGGGCTTGCATATTGAAGGTCTTGAACTGGTTCATGCTCCCCATGAACGGCGTGATCACCTTCGGTCGCTGCATCTTCTCTTTCTTGGCGACATAAATCACGCGAATCTTCGCCATGAAGCCGATCTTCGACATCTTGCGCTCGATACATTCCATCACTAACCGTTCACCAGGCGAAAGCATGGTGATCTTTGGGGGCCCATCCTTCTTTTTCTCATCCTTCTTCTCACCCCCGCCACCAAACGGAACGAAAATACCGATGATCCCTTCAATGATTTCTGCAGGGAGACGCAGGATGGTATCGACGATGGTCGGCGGCTTCGCCTTCACCTCACCGCGCAAGACAGCGATCTCCGCCATGGCGCGCGCCCTCGCCTCCTTCTGGTCAGTCGGCATGAGCACGATCTGGTACCAGAACTGCTCGCCCGGCCCGATGCGCGAGAGGTTCTCGAGCATCACGGCGATCGGATCCTTCATCTCACCGGAGACCTGGTCGGTGAAATCGCTATAGGTTTTTAAAGGAAAGGCATCTGATTTGACGAAGGTCATCTCCGTCCCCCACAGGTCGTACGCAGCATCGGGATATTGCGTTGGGACCTTCTTCGCATAATCCTCGATCACATCGATATCAGCATCGGGGTATTGAGCGAAAATAGCGGCTTCCGCAAGATCGCGCAGGCGCTTTTCGAGTCGCAGGCAATAGTTGACGTCGCCCTCAATGGAAACGATCTCGACAGAGAGCGGCGATTGGAATTCGCCACGCAACCACTTCCCCGTCCAGCTCGCCCCGGCCCCAGCGGCCGCTAACGCGGAAAAGATGTTCTCGGCCGCCTTCGGCGTCTGTTCGGTCGTTCGCGGGACGGTCACGCGCAACACAATAAATTCCTTCTTCGCGGCCGCCTTGTTTTGCACGTGCTCAAGCCACAAATGACGCCCCATCCAGCTGAAGATCCACAGGAAAAGCAGCCAACCACCGGAGCGGAACAGGATCCACATCCCGGTGAACGGGTCCTCACCAAACATCTGGAGGAAGGCAGTAAGCGAAAGGTCAAACATGCTGAAACCTAGGATAGCATACGGAAATCATCCTCGAAAGGCAGCATTTCGAGCCGTAAAATCCCCTTAGAAGCAATAAAAAACGCCCGGGGGATGGCCCCCGGACGCTTCCGCCTTCCAAATGTCCTATTTCTTTAGGCGTTTTTGCGTATATTCGTTCCAGCTCACGAGCACCATCGGCGCGACGAAGATCGACGAGTACGTCCCAACAATGATCCCGAGCATCATCGCCAACGTAAACTCATGCATCGAGCGTCCGCCAAAGAGGAAGATCGAGAGGAGGACGATGAGCGTGGTGCACGAGGTATAGATCGAGCGCAGGTAGGTCTGCTTCAGGGAGAAGCTCACCACCTCCTCGAACGAGGCCTTCATCCGCGGCAGGTTCTCGCGTACGCGGTCCATGACGACGATCGTGTCCGTGATCGAATACCCGAGAATCGTGAGAAGAGCCGCCACGAACGGAGTTCCGATCTCAACCCCATAAAAATGTCCCAAGGCCGCGAACACCCCCAGCGGGATGACGATGTCGTGGATCGCCGCAAGCATCGTCACCGCCCCATATTTCCATGAGGCCACCGGCGCGGACACCTTACGGAAGGTGTAGGCGATGTAGGCCATGATGAGGAGCAGCGCAATGATAATCCCTTGGAGTGATTTCTGCCGCAATTCCGCCCCGATGACCGGCCCGATCGCGTCGAAACGCTGTTCGGTCAGGTCGCCATGCTTGGCGCGCAAGCCTTGGACCACCTGCGCATACTGCTCCTGCGTAAGGGCCTTCGTGCGTACCTGGACTTCCTGCTCACCCACCGGCTGCACGACCGGTTCCCCCGTATCGACCCCCGTCTGTTTAATCGTCTCAACGACCTCGACGACCGGCGGACGCGTCCCCTCAAACCGGAACCCCATCAGGGACCCACCCGTGAAGTCGATCCCGAAGCGCAGACCCCAAACGGCGACGGCGACGATCGAGGCCGCGAGCAGGATCGCGGAACAGACGAACCAGACCTTCCTCCAACCGACAATAGTGAAAGATGACATACGAGGCAAAAGCTAGGATTTCTTGTCGAGGTCACGCGGCTGCAGGAACCACCAGCCATATTTCGCCAGCCCCGTACTCGCGAGGGCGCGCAACCAGACGCGGCAGGTCACGATCGCCGTGAAGAGCGAGATACCGACACCGATCGCCAAGGTCAGGCTGAAGCCACGGATAACGGAAGATGAGAACCAGTAGAGGACAGCGCACGAGATCAGTACCGTCACGTGCCCATCACGAATGGACGGCCAGGCACGGCGGAACGCGTCCTCCAAGGCGACCGACAACCCCTTCCCAAGCCGCCACTCCTCCTTAAGACGCTCGAAGACAAGCACATTCGCATCGACCGCGATCCCGATCGAGAGGATGAACCCGGCGATCCCGGAAAGCGTGAGCGTGACGGGTAGGAACTTGAAGACCGCCAGCGAAAGCCCCGCATACAAGGCCAATGCACCGATCGCAACCAAACCCGGCAAGCGATAGAGGGCGATCATAAAGATCGCGACCAAGAGGAACCCGATGAGCCCGGCCTTGAGCGATGCTTCCAAGGAATCGGTGCCCAAGCTCGCGCCGATAGTCTGTTGCCCGACAATCTGGATCGGCACCGGCAAAGCCCCAGATTGCAGGCTTCGAGCCAATTCACGAGCCTCTTCGAGACTACCAGCCCCCGTGATGACCGCTTGGCCGCCCGGAATCTCAGACTGGACGGTCGGAGCGGAAATGAGCTGGCTATCGATGAAGATCCCCACCTGTTTTCCAATGTTACGGCGCGTGATTTCCGCGAACAGGTCGCGTCCCTCGTCATTGAACTGCAAGGCGACCTGGATCCCGCCCGTCTGCTGATTGAAGTCGACGCGGGCGTTCTGTAATTGCTTTCCCGTCAACTTTGTGGCCTTCCACCCATCTGCGGGCGGCAAGAGGTCTTCCTTGAGAAGCTTCGGGAAACTCGCGACCTGAGCCCGGATGTCATAAACAGGACGCTCATCGGTCTTATAGATCAGGTGGAACCCGAACGGGGATTCGACGACATCGGAGATCTGTCCCTTTGGCAAGGCGAAAAACGGCTTGGCGAAGGCCTCGACGAAACGGTCGGCCGTCGGATCAACAGGCGCTTCCTCGGTCCATTCCAAGGAGCCTTCGGTGGTGCTGGCAGACGGTTCCATCGAGAATTCCTTCACGAGCTGCACGAAATTCTGAGGATTGATGCGCCCCTTGAGCTCACGGATCTTCGCTTCTGCCTGGGTTTTCGTGAGGGTCGAGAGGCCACCTTCCGCCCCCGCATAAGAAATGAGCAGGTGATGCCCCATCGCCTCTTTGGTGACCTGCTTCCGTTCATCAATCCGCGCCACGGCATAACGAAGCGGCGTATCGATCACACGCACCAAGGTCCCAGACGCGGTCTCGCTGCGGATCGCATTATAGACGTCAAGGTTCTTTTCGCGCTGGAATTCCGAAGGCAACGGAACGGTGCTGCTGGCCGCCTGGCGCGCCAAGAGAGCGAAATCCGCTCCGGGGGCACGCAATGCCTCGACGAGCGTTTCAGCCTTCGTTTTTGCGGCCGCGTTCTCGCGGTCGATCCGCGCCTGCTCTTCAGCGGTCAGTTCGCGAGGCGATTCACTGCTCTGTTCTTTAAATTCCAAGATCGGCGTCTTCCCGATGAGGGTCGTCGCCTCGCTGACGTCACGGATCCCTGCGAGCTCGACGCTCACGCGCCAGCTGTCGCCGGCCTGGGTCGTTTGGATCAACGGTTCAGCGACGCCTAAGCTATTCACTCGCCGCTCGATGACGTCACGCACGCCATTCAGGGCCTCCTGGCGATCCGCCGCCGGGACCTTGGAGACATCGGCCTCATATTCGAGGCGTGTCCCACCGCGCAGGTCGAGACCAAGGACGAATCCCGGCGCGAACTGCAAGGACGTTTCATAACCGAGGACGCGGGCGCCTTGACGCAAGAGCCAATTCGCGGGCGCGGGCAACAGGTACAGGGCGATCAATAATGACAACACCAACAATCCAGCCGCGCGACGGCGGGTGGAGATTTTTGTGGGAAGAGGGGTGGAGGAAGCCATAAAAATAACGTCGAGGCCCAGCCTAACGAACGAGAGCCCGACACGCAAGCTGGATTTTAAAGCCCCTCGCCACCCCGAAAGGGTCGCGAGGGGCGCATTCTTAGCTCTTATTTTCTAATTGCGGCAAGATCCGCGGCGGTAAGGCACGCATGATCCACCATTGCTGCAGGACGGACAGGACGCTCATCACGAACCAATACAAGGTTAGGCCCGCCGGCAAGGAAAAGCCGATGAAGGCCGTCAAGACCGGCATCGTGTACATCATCTGCTTGTTCATCATCGCGGCCATATTCTCATCTTGGGCGACTGGCTTGTCTGCGACCTCAGTCGGCGGTGGCTTCACGGCGGCGGGCATCGACTTCATCATCTGGCGGCTTTGCAGGAACTGGACAAGAGCGGCAGCGATCGCGAGGACCGGACTCGCTTTCGTAAGCTCCAAGATCCCCAAGAAGACAGGGTTGATCGTCCCCGGATTGTCGACGAAGGGATAGAGCAGCCCCGGATCGATCACACCTAGCCCTTGCGACAAGGCCCGATAGAGGCCAATGAAAATCGGGATCTGGATCAGGAGTGGCAAGCACGAGGAAGCCGGATTCACCTTCTCACGGGCGTAGAGCGCCATGAGCTGGCGCCCCTGCTCTTCCTTGTTATCCTTGTAGGTCTTTCGAATCTCTTCGATCTTCGGCTGGATCGCCTGAAGGGCGCGCTGCTGCTTGATCTGCAGAGCCGTGAAAGGCCAAAGAATCAGCTTAACGAGGAACGTGAGCGCAATGATGGCGAGCCCCAAATCATGCCCCGGTAGGACATTATAGAGACCGATCAACAGGTTAAAGAGCGGCTGGAGAAAAAGCGTGGTAAACATAGATTAAACTAGGCAGCGGCCAGGCCCGCATCACGCGCATCGGCCTCCGCGGCGGTTTCGGGACGGTCGGTCTCCCCTTCCGGCTTCGTTTCGGTTGCCGTTTCCGTCTTTGCTTCTGTTTCCGCGCTCACCGTCTCGTCGGCCGGCTCCGTTGCGGCCTTAAGCGGTTCGATGATCCCGACTTCCCCGCGATCCGAATCCGCCACCACGGCGCCGCCCTGTTCGCGGATCGTAATCTTCCAGCCGACAAGCTTCGCAGCCAAACGCACGTTCTGCCCGCCCTTGCCGATCGCGAGCGAAAGCTGGTCGGCGGCAACGGCGACGAGGGCGAGATGTTGCTCCTCATCGAGGGATACCTCGAGCACGTTCGCTGGAGCGAGAGCGGCCTTGATGAAGGCTTCCGGACGTTCGTCCCACTGGATGATATCAACCTTCTCTCCCCCAAGCTCGCGGATAATCGTCTGGATACGGACGCCGCGCTGACCAATACAGGAACCGATCGGGTCGATGGCGTCATCGGTCGTCGCGACGGCGATCTTGCTGCGGCTACCAGCTTCGCGGGACATCTCTTTGATCTCGACCACGCCATTCGCGATTTCTGGGATCTCTTGCGTGAACAGGGCGGCGACGAGTTGCGGACTGCTGCGGGAAAGCCGGATTTCCGGTCCCTTGGTCGTCAAGGCGACTTCGCGCAACAAGGCCTTGATGCGCGTACCCGGGTAATAGCGCTCCGTCTCGATCTGGTCTTCGGGCAGCAGGACGCCCGTCGTGCGGCCAAGGTCGATCAGGACCACGCGCCCTTCGCGGCGTTGCACGGTTACGTTCATCAGCTCGCCCTCGCGGCCCTTGAAATCATTGAAGATCACGCCACGCTCGGCTTCGCGCAACCTCTGCAGGATCACCTGTTTCGCGGTCTGTGCGGCCATGCGTCCGAAGGCGGCGGGCACGCTCAACTCGACGCGGATCTCCTCGCCGATCTGCGCATCTGGCTTAAGGTCGCGTGCATCGGACAGCATGATCATCGTCTTCGGGTTGAACTTGAATTCCTCGGCAAAATCCTCGGCCGTCATGGTGGGGGCCGACTTGTCGTCCTTCTTGCGCGGGGCCGTGGCGGCGTCGAAGCGGGCGAAATAATCCTCGTCGAGCTTCATGTCCTCGGCGACCGTCTTGACGTCGAACACGCGGATGCCGCCGGTCATCCCGTCGTACTTTTCGGAATCAAACTCGACCAGGATGTTCTGGTTCTTGTTGCCGAAATCCTTGCGGTACGCTGCCGATAGGGCCGTCTCGACGGTCTCGAGGACGGACTCGAAAGAGATGTTCTTCTCGTCGGCGATCTGCTTCATTGCCAAGGTAATTGGGCTGGCCATAGGAAATGCAAGAAATAAGGTGACCTGTTCGGGCAGAACAGGTCATTACGGGCATGATGCCAGAACCGTCCGCCCCCGTCAAAGACCCAAGGAGCGCAGCCGCTCAAGAGCCTCTTCCTGTTCGCGCGTGAGTTTCTTGGGGACTTGCGCGCTCAGGTGCGCGATATGATCACCACGCCGTCCCTTCTGGCGGGCCGGTACGCCCTTCCCGCCGAGCGTAACTTTCGTTCCGACGGGCGTTCGTGCCTCGATTGAGACTTCCGTGGGACCATCGACCGTCTCGACCATCACGGAACCGCCCAAGAGGAGCGTGCTGTATGGGACGTCGATATTCGAATGGATCTGCGCCCCATCGCGCGTGAAGCGCGGATCTTTCGCGACATGAAGACGCAGATAGAGATCGCCCGACCGACCCCCGTACGGAGCCGCCTCCCCTTGGCCAGGCATCTGCAAGGTGTCCGTTTCGGAGACGCCGGAAGGAACGTCGACCTGCAGCTTGACCTCTCGACGCTGTACACCCGTCCCTTTACACGGACCGCACGGCTCTTCTGGGACCTGGCCGACCCCCTCACACGTCGGACAGACGGCCGCGACCTGCATCGTCCCAAAGAGGGTGCGCTGCGCTTGGCGAACCTGACCAGAGCCGCTGCACATCGGACAGGACTTGCGCTTTGTACCCGGTTTCGCTCCGTCACCGGAACAGGTCTCGCATTTATCAGGACGGACGAGAGTCACGTCTTTACGCACTCCAAAAACCGCTTCCTTAAATGAAAGCTCGAGATCGACAGCGATGTCTTGCCCGCGACGCGCTTGACGGGAACCACCACCTCCTGCCCGCCCAAACCCAAACATTTCGGAAAGGATGTCTCCGAAATCTCCAAAATCACCCATATTTACGTTAAATCCACCGGGAAATCCACCTTCAAATCCGCCTGGACCCGGACCCCCCTGCTCGAACGCTGCGGAACCAAAACGGTCGTAGGCCGCACGCTTTTTCTCATCGCCGAGGACCTGGTACGCCTCATTCACGTCCTTGAACCGTTCGGCATTGCCGCCCTTATCCGGATGGTGCTCGTGCGCCAAACGACGAAATGCTTTTTTGATCTCGTCCGCAGAAGCCGTCTTCGGCACGCCAAGGCTGGCGTAATAGTCTTTTTGAGGCATGGGATGGAGGTGCGATGAATCCGCTATCGTTTCGAAACGCCTACGTTTTCACGACGTAAAAACAATTTTTCGCGACCGCTTCCCCATCAACATCAACACTCACTTCGTAGCACCCCAAAGCCTTGATCGGAAGCAAATGGAAATTCATGAGGCCGCTAATCTTGTTGGAAGGGTCATTGCTGGCGTCGACCGTGAACGCGTGGTCGAACAGGCTGACCCCGCTCTCGCGATGCGTCAGGCGGACACGAAGCGCATGAGCCTTCGATGCGTCCGCCTCACGGATCTCGAAGGCGACCGACATCGTCGGCATCGTGAGCGGCGCTTCGGGGGTCGGGACCTCCTTCGTGGCGACGCGCTCTAAAATACCGTGGAGAATGAACTGGCCTTCGGTCGTCCGGGCGGCTCGTTCCGCACACAGGAGAAAATACGGGGTCATAGCAAGAGCGAGCCGGGCGGACGACCATGTCATCCGCCCATTTCGTGGTTAGTTCAATTAGGCTTTGGGTTCCTCCGTCGGACCGGCGTCCCCTTCGGGGGACGGAGCATCTCCGGCAGGAGGAGCAGCGGTTTCGCGCTCGGTCACGGGCTGGTACAAGGAGGCACCGACTTTTTGCGCCTCCGTCGCAAGCTCATCCGCCGCCTTCTTGATCGCATCGAGGTCATCGCCATCCTTGATCTGTTTCAGGGCCGCGATCTTGGCCTCGATGGACGTTTTATCTTCCGGTTTCACCTTCGCTTCATTCTCCTTGAGCATTTTTTCGGTCGTGTAGATCATGGTTTCGGCCATGTTCTTGGTTTCGATACCTTCACGCTTCTTCTTGTCTTCCTCGGCATGGAGCTCGGCTTCCTTGCGCATGCGTTCGACCTCGTCCTTAGAAAGACTGGTGGAAGCGGTGATGGTGATCTGCTGCTCCTTGTTCGTGGCCTTGTCCTTCGCCTTCACGGACAGGATACCGTTCGCATCGAGGTCAAAAGAGACTTCAACCTGTGGAACGCCGCGCGGAGCAGGCGGGATGCCGGAAAGGGTGAACTTGCCGAGCGAGCGGTTGTCCCCAGACATCTCGCGTTCCCCTTGCAACACATGGACTTCAACAGAGGTCTGCCCATCAGCGGCCGTCGAAAAGGTCTGTGTTTTCGAAGTCGGGATGGTCGTGTTCCGTTCGATCACTTTCGTCATGACGCCGCCCAACGTCTCGATACCGAGAGAGAGCGGGGTCACGTCGAGGAGCAAAAGCTCGCCCTTAATGTCGCCCTGCATGTTTCCTGCCTGGATCGCCGCGCCAATCGCGACCACCTCATCTGGGTTCACCGAAGCGTTCGGCTTCTTGTTGAAGAATTTCTCGACGGTCTGCTGCACGAGCGGCATGCGCGTCATCCCACCGACCATGATGACTTCCTGGATATCAGAGATGGAGATTTTTGCGTCCGCTAACGCCTTTTTGCAGGGTTCCAACGTCTTATCGACGAGATCGCCAACGATCCGCTCCAAATCGGAACGCTTGAGCTTCAGTTGCAGGTGGCGCGGTCCCGAAGCGTCGCTCGTGATGAACGGTTGGTTGATTTCCGTCTCCATGGCGCTTGAAAGCTCGATCTTGGCCTTTTCGGCAGCATCCTTGATGCGCTGTAAGGCGAGCGGGTCCTTACCGAGGTCAATGCCATCGGATTTCTTGAACTCATCGACGACCCACGCGATGATGCGTTGGTCAAAGTCGTCGCCACCCAAATGGGTATCACCGTTCGTCGCGCGCACCTCAATGGTGTTCTGCTGGGTCGTGGCGTCATACGCGACCTCGAGGACAGACACGTCGAACGTGCCGCCACCAAGGTCGTACACCACAATCTTCTCGTCCTTCTTGCGATCAAATCCGTACGCCAAGGCCGCAGCCGTCGGCTCGTTGATGATGCGGCGGACGTTCAAGCCGGCGATTTCACCCGCGATCTTGGTCGCTTGGCGCTGGGCATCGTCGAAATAGGCGGGGACCGTGATGACGGCTTCGGTAACCTTCTCGCCGAGGCGCGCTTCCGCGTCCGCCTTGAGCTTCTGGAGGACCATCGCGGAGATCTCCTCCGGGGCATATTCCTTGCCGGCCATGAGAACCTTCACGCCGTCGCCCGCCTTAGCGAGCTTGTACGGCAACCATTTCTGGTCGCGCTGCACTTCCCCATCATCCCAACGGCGGCCGATCAGACGTTTCACCGAAAACAAGGTGTTTTCGGCATTCACCATCCCTTGGCGCTTGGCGATCTGACCAACGAGGCGTTCGCCCGTCTTCGAGATCGCAACCACGGAGGGCGTGGTGCGCGCTCCTTCGGCATTTTCCAGAACCTTCGGCTGGCCGCCCTCGATGATGGCCACGCACGAATTGGTCGTCCCCAAGTCAATTCCGAGAATTTTTGGCATAAATGAAGTTTTAAGGGTTTTTGGTGATTTGAACAGGAATGCTCTTCTGCGTCACGGACCGTTTCGGCAGGCGGACCCTGAGGATCCCATTTTCATAATTTCCCTCAGCGGTTTCTTCTTGGACCGGGGCAGGTAAAGGGATCTTGCGGAAAACGAGCCCATGACGGACCTCCTTGCGATAGTAATTCTTCTCGTCGATCTCGAACTTGCGCTCGTGCACCGCCTTGATCGCAAGAATCCCTTGGTTGATCGAGAGCTCGATATTCTTCGGATCCAACCCCGGCATCGGCGCCTCCACAATGAAGGCATCATCCTCTTCGTACACGTCGACGGGAGGGATCAGCGCGCTTCCCTGCTGCGTGGGGACGAGCGAGGAACGCGCCTCCTCAAGCGATTGGTCGCTCTCCGCGAACGGCTCCACGAGGAATGGCGACCATTTGATCAGAGCCATAGAAGGTTCGTGAGGGAATTAGGCCGCTTTTGCGATGATCACGCGCGCCGGCTGCAGGACCCGACCATGGAGACGCCAGCCCGGCTGGACGACCCGGAGGATCGTCCCTTCCGGTTTTTCGGAAGGCTCTTCCGCCACGGCATCATGGATCTGGGGATCAAACGCCCCGTCCGTCGCGACCCGCTCGAGCCCAGCCTGACCAGCGGCCTGATCCCAAAGGGATTGCACAGCCTTGATCCCGACCAGCCATTTGTCCCATGTGCTCTTTTCGGCTTCCGGAAGGGTGGCCGTGGAGGGAACGAAGGAAAGCGCAAGACCAAACTGGTCAAGGACCGGCAGGAGATCGCGCAACAGACGTTCATTTGCAAATTTCGCCCGCTCGATGCGTTCGGCATCGGTCTCGCGCTTGAGGTTTTGGTAATCAGCCTGTGCCCGTTTCCAACCGGTTAGGTATTCGTCACAGTTGGGACATGGTTCGGTTACGCTCGAAGCTTCGGACGGATTCGTAGATTCTTCCATAGAAAATTAGGAAACAAGATGAGAGACGCGCGTGAGAGCGGCATGGGCCCGCGCATAATCCATGCGCAAAGGACCCAGCACACCGATGAAGACCCCCGCCCGATCGAGATAGGCTGTCGAGCAGATCGAGCCGAACGGCCCCTCCTGCCCGATCAGGATGCACGGCCCGCGCGTCGGTGGTGTCGGCAGCACCTGCAAGGCCTCATCGAGACGGTCGAGGACTTCCGAAAGCGACACGACCCGCTGCCAATCGCGGAATTCCGGCTGGGCGAAGAGTTGGGAGAGGCCCGTATAATACGAGTCGAACGTCCCGAACCTCACGAACACCCCCAGCTCCGTCAGATCTGCGACGGCGCGAGCAAGATGCTTGAGGCGTAGGGTCGGTTCCGTCGCTTTCGCTGCCGCCTCCTCAAGCGCCTGCTGCTGTTTTTTCGCGAGGGCCCGCGTGAGGGCGACCGTCTCGACATAGAGCCGATAGCCCGCCTCGGTCGGAACACGCCCGCCGGAGGTGTGCGGCTGGACGAGATAGCCCGCCTCGTCAAGTTCGACGAACCAATTTCGAACGGTCGCGGAACTGACGCCTAGGCCATGCCGTTCCACCAACGCCTGCGACCCCACCGGCTGAGCCGTCTGGACATGCTCCTCCACCACCGCTTGCAGCAGCTTAAGGAGTCGTGGCTCGAGAGAGGGGGGCGACATGGGACAGGATTGGCACTCTCACGTTCTGAGTGCTAATGGCAGGATACGGAGGAGGGAGAGGGGTGTCAAGAGAAGGGAAACCTTTAAAAAACGGGAAGAAAAAACTGACCACTGGTCAGGAGGAACCGCTCTCGAACCGCCACGTCAGGCAGCGCGAGCCGCAGAACGATCGAGTTCGGCGGAGAAGCGCGCCGTGATGGGCACGTCGGCCCGAATCGTAACCATCGGCGGGAGGCTCCTGCGCGCGCTGCGGCTTGAGCGAATCGCGAGGAGGCTGACGGAATAGTCGCGCGCCGCCTGCAGGGACGGGGCGCGGGCACCGATCTGGTACCTACCGAGGAGTGCCCCAGAGGCCCGCTCGCAGATGTCGATCCACCAGCCCAGCGAGGAATCGTCCGGCGGACACACGATCGTAACCTGGTAGGATCCACGGACGTGCGGGCCACAGGCGAGCACCTGTTCGACCACCTGACCGACAGGGATGCTACCGTCCGGAGCCCAACGGATCACGTAGCAGGCGCGGAGCGCTTCCGGTGAGGACGACGCATCACCAGCATCGTGACAGAGACGGTCGAACGCCAAGGCGGCGTCGCGCAGCGTCTCGAGCAGGATGGCGAACTCCGAACGCCTCAGGCGCGAATACCCTCTCTGGCCCCCGAGACAGCGGACGCGGTCGAGGACCGCATAGACGCGTCGCACGAGCTCAGCGCGCGGATCCGTCGGCAGCAACGCCTCCTGGGCGAAGAGCTGTTCGATCT
>JACCDN010740080.1_pt1 | contig 21371 bp, 21 predicted proteins | sample 7441691 | NCBI WGS metagenome assembly JACCDN01 (sample SAMN15323439, study PRJNA562643) | freshwater metagenome | isolation source: river surface water | place: USA:Blue River Watershed | collected 2017-08-16 | reverse complement strand
CGACCGAGTGCATCGGTTGCCATGAGATCCATCTTGGGGCCGTAGAAAGCGGCTTCGCCTGGCCCATCATAGTAAGGGATGTTGTTGCGCTCCATGATAGTGACTGCCCATTTTTCAAGTTTGTCCCAGACTTTGGGGTCACCCAGATATTTTTCTGGATGTTCAGTGTCTCTGGTACTTAAGCGGTAGCGGTATTTAAAGCCAAAAGTCTCCATGATCTCTTTGGTCATGGCTAGGGCCATATCGACCTCGGCATCGACCTGATCTTCGCGGCAAAAAATATGCGCGTCATCCGTACTAAAGCTACGGACACGAGCAAGACCATTCAGCTCCCCTGGCTTTTCGTCTCGATAGAGCATGGCAAAGTCGGTGAGACGTAAGGGTAGATCACGATAAGACCTGGCCTGGGCAGCATAGATCTGGGTATGCTGGGGACAGTTCATAGGTTTTAAGAAAAACTCTTCATCGCTGTAGTTAGAAATTACCTTAAACATATCGTCTTTGTATTTGTCATAGTGTCCACTCTTTTTAAACAGCTCGGCTTTGGCTATTTGGGGTGTATGGACCTGATAGTAGCCCTGTCGACTTTGGAGCTCCTCGACATAACCATTTAGGAGACGGCGAACCAGAGCACCTTTGGGGCTGTAGAGGGGCATCCCGGAGCCTACGTAGTCAGAGAAACTAAAGAGATCCAGCTCCCGACCTAGCTTACGATGGTCACGCTTCTTGGCTTCTTCTTGGAGCCAGAGATAGTGATCGAGTTCTTCTTGGGTCTCGAAAGCGGTGCCATAGATGCGAGTTAACATTTTATTCTTTTCGTCTCCGCGCCAGTAGGCACCAGCGAGCTTGGTGAGTTTAAAGAATTTGAGAACTCGGCTCGGTTCTTCGACGTGGCCACCACGACAGAGGTCGCGGAAGTTGCCTGAATTATAAACAGTTAGGATCTGACCCTCACTACTAAATTCATTAATGAGTTCTAACTTATATTCGTTACCGCTAAACTCATTTTTGACCTCTTCAACACTATGTTCGTGACGTTCAAAATTATTCCATGACGTAACGATTTGGCGCATTTTCTTTTCGATTTTTGGGAGATCTGTATCTGTTAATTTGGTATCACCAAAATCAAAATCATAGTAAAAGCCATTCTCGATTGCAGGTCCTATGGTCCTTTTGGCGTTAGGATAGAGCTCGGCAACTGCTGCTGCCAGTAAATGGGCGGCAGAGTGACGGAGCTGATCTAAGTGTTCTTGATTGTGATCTGGCATATAATCCTTAAATTATTTATGTGCTAAGTATAGCAGGCTTAGTTAAGAGATTCCTCTAGTCCAATGAATATCTGTTTCTGGCGTGCGTGAGACCAAGAATTCTGGAGTGATGGAGGGTGGAATAACTAGTCTATCAGTATCAACATCACTATAGATCAAGGCCTTCCTGAGAGATAGCTCTTGGAGGATTGCTTTTGCATTTACGCGGAGCTTATTGTTAGGAAGTTCTAGAATTTCGTCCATTGTCATCCAGCGGACATCACTAATTTCGTTCCCCCACTCATTTTGTGGTGGGAGATCCTGGGAACTCAGATAATAGACACTAATGAGTGAACGACTAGGAGCTTCGGACGGCTTACGACGAAAATCATATCCGTAGATATGCTCTCGACACTTGGTTAGTCGACCAAGAATATTTAAACCTAGCTCGCTAGCGAGTCCAGAGATCATAGTTATCTCTAGTGAAGAGTCGTGTTGATTACCCGTCTCATATACTGGTCCCCACTGATCAATTTTGTCATCACCATCTTTTGACTTAGATTCTTTGACCATCAGAATCTGATTTTTTTCATTGATAATGACTCCAATAGCTCCAAAGCCGTCGTAACCGGAACTTCTTAATTCAGTTAGAGTGCGTACAGTTTTTTCTAGTGAAAAATTGGGTAACTCTTGGTTAATTTCTTGAATATACATTTGAGAAATTATAACAGGTGTGGGCGGTATAGGGATCGAACCTATGACCTCTACAATGTCAATGTAGCGCTCGTACCAACTGAGCTAACCGCCCTTGTGTTAGTATTTTATCACTACATGGTAAATTTAGGGTATTAATTGGTTATAGTATTAGCGATATCTTAAAAATACAATCACTCAGGTTTTTTGTAAGGATAGTGTCTTGTTAGTCGACCACCACTTCCGACTCGAGCGCTTTCGGCCAGGAGATCTGCGTTCCATAGATTGTAAAATGCTAGACTAGTATTCCTTAGTTGATCGTTGCCTGCTGCTCTCATTTCGTTGGCAAGCGCTAAAATCTCTTCGTCAGTTAGTGCGCTTAAAAAGTTTGTAACCTCAGTTTTGAATCTTTGTTGGTCATTGTAATCTAGAGGTCCGAAGATTTCGACTGCTTGTTTATATTTGGCGGATTGTTCTACTAGTGTCATACTCTAATTGTATTACCCTGCACCCATCTGGACGGCGCGCTCTTGAGACATACTGTATTTTGATCCAGAGGCAGCGACTTGATTCCAGTAATAGCCCTTCCCTTTGCGACCCTTAGAGGTTGCGAGCCAGAGAGATGCATCTTCGAGACTCTTACGCATAAACTTGATCCACTCTTTGAGTTTGTGGAAGTAGTTGAGGTGATAGACGCCAGTCTCTGTGATATTGTCCATGATTGCGAGTTCGACCTGTTTCTCTACTTTGCCCATGGTAGTGACTAACATTGCGAGCTCTGACCTAACACCATTAATTTCTTGTTTTAATTTTTCGTCGGCAAAACTAAAGAGTACCTGAGTCTCTTTGAGACTACTAACGTGCTTAGGCGCTGACTCAACCTTACCTGCTTCGTAGGCAGCAGCCTCTCTCTCGGCGATTATCTGCTCTAACTGAGCCTGATCTAGTGGATTTTTGGTTTCGGGGATTGATTGTCTTTTGGTAGTGCCTAAGATCTGATTAAAGATGCTCTCGGCAGTTCCTTTGATCACATCATTCTTGAGTGATTTGACTACTGAGCTACCCATGTCACGCATATTCTCGGCAAAGCCGTCTGAGCGCACGTTGGGAGTTTTTTGTTTAACTCTGGTATCGTTTAGTGGTTTAAAGTTTTTGAAGGGATCGTTCATACGCACCTATTATACATAACAGATGCAAGTATTATCCTATAACTTGCGAAGAAAGTCAAGTGTCTTCTGTCTTTCTTCAGGCTTAAACCCTAGAGATTTGCCGATTTCGTAGAGGATAAATTCGAGTTGGAGATTGGACCTGGCTGTCCCCTCGTAATCTTTGACTAGCTCATCAACAGTTTTCTTGATGGATTTTGCATAATCCTCGACTGTTAGCTTGAGGGCACTTAGCTGTTTGGCTAGTCGCTGGACAGCTGCTTTGGTCTCGGCCATCACTAGAGTGGGTGAGATTTCAAACTTGATATTCTCGAGGAGTGTATCAAAATATTCTGGAAGTTTGTCTTTTTCGTCTTTGAAAGTCTTGATTGCTTTGAGTTTTTTTTCATACTCTCCGAGTTTTAGCTCGGGGAAAGTAGCGGTTTTTACATTCATGGTCCAGTCTTCACCTGGTTTCATGGATTTTGGAACTACTTCTGGGTCAACGAGAGGAAGTAGTTCGTTTTTTTGGATAAATTCGGTATATACCTTGGGGAAGGCGTGTTCTAGGGAGTGAGCGAGTAATTCTGCCTTATCTAGAGATTTTTCAACCATCGCAGCTGGAGCTTTGCCTTTGCGGAACCCAGGAATAGTGACTCGTGCAGCGTACTCAGCTACTGTCTCTTCGTAGGCGTGAGCCAGATCAGCTTTTGGGATAGTTAGCTCAAACTCGATTGAGCCATCTACTGACTTGGTAAAAAGTGATTTTTCTTTGGTTGCTTTAGTTGTTTTTGTCATATGCTTTGGCATTATACATGATGATAGTTCGGACTTGGTCTTTGATAATTGGAGAGGTCTCCCAGACTACTTCGTGTCTGGAGGCATTTCTCACGCGCTATCGCGCTTGAAGTGCAGACTTTCACCTACGGTCAGGCCCTACCTAGATATATTATTTACGAACTCATGAGAGTTAGTAAATAATATGTGCCAAGGAGAGGACTTGAACCTCCATGGATTGCTCCACACGCTCCTAAAGCGTGCGCGTATACCATTTCGCCACCTTGGCCCTTCGACTATGCTCAGGACAAGCTTACGTGTGAATTATAACTCAATAGGAAGATCTGGACCACACCCTACGCTCTAATCGAGCTTCGGAGTGGCAGGCAGGGTTTTACAGGTTAATTGGGAGTGAAGAAACAGGTATGTGTGCAGTCTTAATTTTGTTCATAAAGGACCTGGTATGGTTAATCCATCCTTCGGTGCTCACTTTGTTGTAGGTGCGTCCAATACTTTCTAGACTACTAGTGTTGTACCTAGTAGATAAACCTTTGGCTACCGCCTCGGCTGCCTCAGGAAAGCTTTTGAAACAGAGCTTATTACCACCGTAGATGCCCCAACCGTAAGGATTAATACAGTTAGCGGGCATACGCTTGCCAAAACTAGATTCGGTACCGGCAATTGCGGCCATGAGGGTCCAGTCTAGTCCATACTTCTCGGCGATTTGGATCAGTTCTGTCTCAAATCCAATCATGGGTGAGTTGTATTTTTCAAAAACTGCACGCATAGCTAGTGGTCGCATATCGTGATCGAATGCGAGAACGCTCTTACTGCTCATGAGCATTATTACTAAACTAATGAGTACTGACCCTATTTTCTTCATAGTCCGCGGAGTTTACCACAGACTATAGGGCTGTCAAGTAAAATGTGGGACTATTTACTCGAGAGACGTTACCAGTTACCAGAGTGGAGCTCATCCAAAAACTGATTGACACCTTTGGCCCAGGCACCACCAGGCGAAGTGGCGTTGTACCTAGTCATGATCTGCTCTGGAGTCCGGAGGCCGTAGGCAGTATATTTTTCGGCTAGTCCTTGAGTAAAGGTGTTGATCCCTTCTTGCCAAGTATCAAAGCAGAGAGTGCCCTTGGAGTGGATGCCCCAACCCCAGGCATTGTGACAGCTAGGGGGCATTAGTTTGCCCAGATTACTCTCCTGCTGAGCTATAGCGACTACGAGGTAAGGATCGATCCCAAAATGGTCTGCTGTTTTGACGATATAGTCTCCGTGACCTGCCATAGGTGACTTGTAATGGGTCAGGTAGTTCTCGATCAAGAGCGGCCTAGCATCCTCGCTAGCTATCGCAGTTTTGATCTCTAGGGTAGTATGTGGGATTGCGGCAAAGATAAAGGCATCGCTACCAAAAGTGAGCATCTCTTGTTTGAGGAGACCAGAAGTGCCTCGACTGTCCGAAAAACTAGGATAGAGTAAAACTACAGATGCAAAAAATACTACACTGATACCCAAAAACGCGACGAGTCGCAAAAACCTCTGCATATGGACTACAGCATACTACAAAGAGCAAAAAGTTGTACAGTTTAGGACTTATCCCAGACTAGCCATTTATCCTGGATCTCTTTTTCGAGGTTAATTTTGTTATGTTTTGCGAGGAGGAGGACATGACAGAAGACGTCAGCCATTTCTTTGCGAAAATCATTGGTTATTTCTTCTTGGGATTTGTCTTTTTTCCTAGCTCTACCTTTCATCATTAAGTAGCTCTGGATCAGCTCACCCATCTCTTCTTGGAGTTTGAGGATGTACCAGTTACTGTCCCTTCTTATCCCAAACTTGCGGGCGTAGAGATCGGAGACCTTTTTGACTTGCCTGGTAACTTTGTGCACGTTCATAGTCAGATTATATCATAGGATGATATGGTTTGAGATGGTCTATACTGAAAGGAATGAGAATTGCAATTGTCTATAGCATGCCTAGTGAGCGGATGAAAAAGACCAATTATGCTGCAGCGGACGAAGACACGGCGCTGATTGCCAACAAAGTAGCAGAGGGCCTGAGAGCTCGCGGGTATGAGACCGAGATTTATGCGATTAGCGAGTTGAGTATACCTAGTATCGCCGAGATAAAGGCGGACTGTATCTTTAATCTGGTTGAGTGGTGTGGGCTAGATATAACTCTAGCTGAGAGTGCATTTGAGTATATGCGACGTTTGAATATCCCGGTTACTGGATCTAGTGAAAAGCTCTTTGTTTTGACCGGCGATAAGATATTAATGAAGCAGGCATTGAATAAGATAGGGGTCATGACACCATGGGGAGTAGGAGTAAGCTCAACTAGCGAGATCCCGGAGGATATCCCCTACCCTGTTATTGTTAAGCCACACTTAGAACACTGTAGTATAGGGTTGAGTACAGACGCGGTTGCATATGATCGATTACAACTCGAAAAAGTGGTTAAAAGACAGCTCAAAGAATTTGAGCAAGAAGTGTTAATAGAAGAGTTTATTGCAGGGAGAGAGCTACTAGTATATCTATTTGAAGATAAGGGTGAGGTCAAGATATTGCCGGTAGTCGAAATGCTTTTTGGTGAGGGTGACCCGATGTCATTCCAGACATATGATGCCAAGTGGAGTGAAAATAGTGATGACTATAACCTCACATACTACGATCAAGCTAACCTAACCCAGGAAGAGTGGAAACTACTCGAAGAGCAGTGTTTAAGCGCATTTAAAGAACTAGGTTTATGGGGATATGCCCGCTTTGATGTGAGGATGCGCGATGGTCGGCCATACATCCTAGAGACTAACGCAAACCCGTCGGTGTACGATGCTACCGAAGAGATGGAGAGTATCGAGAGCGAAGTGATAGAGGGGATCGCGTTCCCGGACTATTTACAGAAAATAGTGGATGCTGCCATTTTTCATTACGAGCGTGGGGATAGTGTGTAGGGGAAAGTTATTGTGTGTAAAACCTTCCACTTGGTATAGTCTCGCCAGTCATCATTTGACGTACCAGGACTAACTATTTGTATTCCCTTGATTGTAAAATTATTTGGAATATTTAGTGTACTAATAATTTTGTCTCTTTCAGCTAGCGAGAGTTTATCTTTATACATTAGGCTGATGTGTGGTTCAAATTCTCTGCTTTCTGTATCTCCCAGTTCAATTCCAATATTCTTGCGTATCGTTGATAGGATTGTGTTAGGTTTAATTTTTATATATAGAATTCTTGACCATATGTCTTTAAATCCAAAACCTTCTGACTCAACTGAGAAAGATTTTATGTTTCTCACGGCTTTCCCGACTGCTGAAATAGTGTCTGTAAGACTAGACAGCTTTACCGAATGATATATCGATAAATGTGGCTCGAATGGTGGTTCTCCACAGTATTTCTTTTGTAAGTCGGTAATGACTGGAAGTAGAATATCGTTATCAGCAGGCGAAAGAAACAGAATAAATCCAAAGTATTCTTTCATTACTCAATTTTATCATTTTGACTTGCTGATCTTGTCGGAGCGTTGACCCTGGTTTACGACGTAGAACCTTGAATTACGTTACTCAATTTTTGACGTCTAGGATAGAATTCAGCTATGGGATCAGGAAAAATAAGTGCAGAAGAATACGAGCAAATGCAATTTCCAGAGAGATTTAGAACCTAATGCTCCTATTCCATCACATGTTCCTGAAGACCCAATATTAGTATTGATGGATATAAGAGAAACTTTATCATCTCTGGGGATTATCTATAAGAACTTCCCTTTTCTTTCTTTGGATGAAGAAATTCAATTTTACAGAAGTGCATTAAAGCGTGCTGGGTTGTCAAAAGATTTAATCCCGTAGTCTATCTACTTCGATATAGTGAGGTTGGCGGTAGCGGACTATGTTAGGACGTATTATAGAAATATCTATTAATAAGAATTATGAATTAATAATTTTTGTTTCAATGGAAATATATCCACTTAAAGCATTTTTTCCTGGGGTGGAGGGATTATTTACAGGATGTCCATTTAATACAAATATGCCTTCCTTGTTTCTTTCCCAGATTACTGTGTCAAAGCCAAAACTACCTATTGGCATTCGTGGATGCAAATTTATTGATAGATTTTCAATATATGTTTCACTGTTTCTGGTAAATACAACCTGTGGTACAAAATGCTTTGGAGTTGGTACTGGGCATGCACTATCTGGCAGAAATATTCCATTCTCTTTAAATTGCCAAGTAGTTATTTTATCTTGTTGTGTTTCTAAAATTGAATCTGGATATTTTTGTAATGATGTGATAATTAGTGCTAATACAGCAGTAAGAAGTTCTAATTCACTTTGACTCGTAAGCTTCGGTTCTAGCTTTCGGCAAAAGCTAGTTACTACATCAGGATACTCACTTATACTCATCTTTCAGATATTAACACTTGTCCTATAATTGTCAATGTTGGAGTTGGCGGTAGCGGACTATGTTAGAACTTACTATTTGAATAGAAATACGACGTATTAAGATAGCTATCTATTCCAAAGAGCTAGAAATAGCACTATTCCTAAATGCTCCTTCTGGTAAGAGACTACATCAATCAAATCGAAAAATCTTGGATTAGTTTCAGAAAATAGATTATTTTTGTTTAATTCAAAAGTACGAATTTGAAAGCCATTTAGATCATAAAATTTCCAAGTATCCTCTTGTGTTTTTACTAGATAAGATTTTCTTAACCAATCGTAGTGAAAAGGCTTGGAAGAATTTAGTTTCTGCCCAACAATATTATTGTTTTTTGGAAAAACTATTGGAGACATTGTCGGCTCTGTACATTGTTTGCTTATTGGGATACTTTGCTCTGAGACTGATGATAAAAAAGCGCAGCCAGTAAAGGTGATCATATCCTGTATTCCATCTCCGTCTATATCAAGAATTGCATGCTTTGAGAGATTCCAATCTTCAACTCCAAAGTATGATTTGTATGTTTGGGTTAAGCTGTAGCTTTGACTAGTGTCTTTAAAGGCAAATAAGTAGATCGAAATTATTAAATATCCAATCAATATAGTTGTGATAAGCACTATTGATCGTAATTTAAGGTTTAAAGTTTCTTTTGCATCATGATTATTTTTATTCATTAATCGATTTTATCAGGTTCCAACCGAGCTTTATGCTTCCAGATCTGTGGATAAAAAGTTGGCACTGGTTGACGATGTTAGAACCTATTACAAATTTGCTTCGATTAACTTAACTAGTAATGGAAACTCAGTATATGGTTGATTGAATTTGACCGAACCCATATGACCTTCGCCGTGACGAATAATTAAGTCTCCGCCTAGATGCTCAAACATAATTCTACCTTGCTCGTCATTGCATCCCCATGGATCATTATCTGAGTTGATAAAAATGAATTTTTCGCAGTGTTCTTTAATCTTCTCCCAATCATACGATTCCTGAAGAATCGGATCTTTTACTTCTTTTGGCAAGTTCGTAGTAAAACCAGAAACAAAAATTGCTAATTTAATTTTTACTTGTATCCTCTCTAGAATACTTAGCATTAGAGGACACCCTGCTGAGTGGCCGATTATTATGCTTTCAAAGTCATAGTATCCGTTATCAAGAGCGAAAGGTAGCCAATTTTTTATATCTGGATTATCCGTGTCTGGGAGCTGAGGTACCCATACTCTATATCCTATTTTTTCTAAACTCTCTCTTACATAAGGTGTCCAGAACAAAGTTGGGTTACCACCTGTCCCATGAAATATTGATGCATTCTTCATATGTTTTATTTTATCAGGTTCGAACCTAGATTTGTGCTTCCAGATGTGGAGCTAAAAAGTTGCGGGACTAGGGTTCGAACCTAGATAGCGGGATTCAAAGTCCCGAGTCCTACCATTAGACGATCCCGCAAATTAGTGCCAGCCGTTTTTCTCGCCGCGCGCGTCTTCGAGGGTATTATAGAACATTCTCTTTAGAGTTTCCTCAAAACTGACTCCGTGCATATCGAGGATCATGCTGTAGGTAGCGTGGGTTTCTTTTGGTGGTCCAAAAAATGGATTGGCATTGGGATCGATAAAGTAGTAGCGGCCGGCAGCGTCGATACGGACATCTATCCGCGCATAATCAGACATTTTTAGGAGCTCAAAGGCTTCTTTGACATAGATCTTTAGCTGAGGGTCCTCGTATTTGTCATAGGTCATATTCAGGTAGTCGTGCCACTTGGTATCAAAAGTCACTACATCATCGCCACTCTGTCCTACTTTGCGTTGTACAGCGTAGACCTTGGTATTGATCCCCTCTAAGACTGATGCTGTAACTTCAATGCCTGCTATAAACTCGTCTACGAGTACTGGCTGCTTGTAAGTTGTGACCAAATCTTTTATTTTGGCTCTGAGCTCCCTTTCGTTAGTACAGATACTATCTGAGCCGACACCTATACTACTGTGCTCGTAATTGAGCTTGGGGAAGAGTGGATAGCGGAGCTCTGGATCTATCATGTCACTGCTACTGCTTACCAACTGATGGGTAGGCACGGGGAGGCCAGCGCTCTGCATGAGCTGGTACATCAAGAACTTGTTACAGCCGAGTGCCCAGCCGAGGGTACCGGCGCCAGTATAAGGGATATGTAAGACTTCGAGTACTCCAGGGATGGATGAACCGAGGGTTGCACTACCCCTAACTGAGTCGATCAGATTGAGAGCCATGTCGGGGTTGTATTTTTGCAGATGGCTCGCCATCTGATCGTCTCCAGGAATAGTGGTTACATCTATGCCCATTTTGGACACGTATTTTGCGACTTCACCGGCGTAGATGTCTGCCCCCTCCTCGCTAAGATACTCTTGTTCGGTCCGAAAATACTCACGTTTAACATCGCTATAGAGAATTGCTACTTTTTTGGGGAGAATTAGCGGATCTTTGGTATTACCACCAGGCTCATCGATAGGAGTCATAAGGTTTTAGTATATAAAGTATTAAAACTTAATCAATACCCCCATTCACGCATAGTGTTTTGTAAGAGTCGCTTAAGCAGAGTTTTGAAGGGCACTCCCCTATTTTTCATGGTCACAGTCATCTCACAGAGCCACTCTGGTGGTCCAAAGTGACAGTTGGCGTTCGCGTCGATTACATAGTATTTACCATTTTTATCCATGCGCAAATCGAGTTTGCCGTAGCTCGCCATTTTGGCGACTTCGAATGCTTTTTTGGCTATCGCGTTAACCATGGGGTCATTATATTTTGCGTATTTGAGATGTTCGGGATTGGTCGACTGATCACCCCAACATAGATCGTAATCCAGGAATTCGTGCCCAGTCTCGTTATTTGGTAAATGGATCTGCCGCTCGATGGTATAGACTTTTTTGTTTAGTGCCTGAAAAATAAAACAAGCAAATTCACGTCCATCTATAAATTCAGAAACTAAGACATCTTGCTCGTATTTGTTGATTAAGTACCGTAATCTCTTTCTTAGCTGCTGCTCGTTCTCTACTACGCTCTCACGAGTGATCTCGACATTACTATGCTCTTCGTTTAATTTGAGAATAAGCGGAAATTTGAGAGTAGGATCGAGTGCTGTATTAACCGAGGTCATGAGCTGAAAAGGTGGTACATCGATACCATGAGACTGCAAGAGTGTATAGACGAGATGTTTGTTACAACCTATCGCAAAACCTAAGATTGAGGCACCAGTATAAGGGATCTCTAGTAGCTCGAGAGTACTGGGGACTGTAGCACCCAAATAGTCATAGCCTTTGACAGTAGTTACTAGATTAATTGCCATGTCAGGTTTTTCTTTTTGGAGATTGCGTGCCATATTGGCGTTACCTGCGATAAAACAACACTCTACACCTAACTTTTTGAGATATGGTTCAAAGTTCATCGCTTCGGCTTTGGATCCTTCGACCGTCCAAAACTGCTCATCAGTATAAAAGTATTCGCGCTTCTCTTCGGTATATAGAATTGCCACTTTTTTTGGCAAAAGTCCACCATTCCTATTATTTTTGGCAATGAGTGGTCGCGTATGAGGCAAATTAAGTAATGGTGTATTCACATTATGAGTTTGGCAATATAATTAAAATATGTCAAATATTTATAGAGCAAAAGGTATCAAAATAGCAGATCAGTACGAAGATGTTGGTCGTTTGTTTAAAAAACAGTTAAATACTACTATCGAAATAGATTATAAAAAAATGCAAATGGTTAAGCGAGTACTCACAAATGTGCGCACAAATAAGAAGTTTAAAATCTTTTATGATTGTTTTTCTGGTTGGGCACGGGGCGCAAAAATTAGCGAAGAGACTGCCATGTATCTGCTCGCCGACAATACTAGTGGGTGCCAAACAGCGATAGTCCGCTATGGTAGTGGCGTCGCACTATTACACACCGAAGAAGATTACTACGACATAGGTGCAAGGATGAGTGGAGCACATACCATCGAGTTTAGAGACAAAAAGCGAAGTCTAAAGTGTCTAACATACAATGATCTTATGCCGGGAGCGGGTCTCTATGGATGGCAAAAGGATATGATTGTGGCGGTTGACTCGCTTTTTTTGAGTGAAGTAGGAGTATATGAGATCGAGCGGCCAATGCTTGCCAATATTATCGCCTGGTTAATATGGTACGAACACCCTGAGAATGCGAGTGCGAGCGAAATAGTAACAAAACTTAAATCACTCGGAACATTGGTGGATGGATACGCGATAAACGTAGTACGACGCGCTCGGAGTAAGATCGAAGGATACAAGCTCACCTTTGCACGCGATGAGTGGGAGATTGAACAGTTGGGCCAAAGAGTTGGTGATAACTTGCGTCAAGTTAATATCGTAGAGCCTGCATACGCGAGACTAAAGAGACCAGTAGCATCCTATCGCCACTCTCCATGGAAAATGGCTCTTGATTACTATGGATTTTTGACAAGGCTCAGGGATATGAAGGCACACATTCTCTCTCATAAAGAAGTCCTCAAGCAAAAATTAAAGCTATCGCAGGTAAAGTCAGTTCACAAAGCTGTTCACCGTCAAATTTTTGGTAAATATAAAAAGCAGTACGTAACTGAGTGGATGGGGGCGATGTGTATAGGACTAATGGATGCTCGAGGACTATCTGTTTCGACCAAACTTAATGACAAAAGACCCATTGAGACTGTAGAATATGTGGATCTGATAACGGGGGATGGATTGCTATAGGTCATACTGACGTGGTAGAATTTCGCCTCTAGACAAATCTTTTGAGAGATTAACTTATGAAAAACGGGTACATTGTCCGTGGATTTCGCCCTCGTGACCCAGGCGAGATCGAACGGATCAACCTCATGTATTACCACCCAGAAGTGGCAAAAGCCAAGGGATATCACACTAAGAACTTTGGTCTAAAACCAGGCGAGAGCCTGCACGAATCTTATGAGCCTATTGATGATTCTAGGCTTTTAGTTAGGCGCCAGCCCAGTGTGTCCTTTGCTGTTGCGGATATGAAGAGCAGGCTCGTTGGCTGGGTCTGGTTTTACCGAGATAAGGTCCACCCTTTGCCAAAAATGATTCAGAGAAAACTGGGGATAAGCGAGCAAAATAGCATAATCTACCAGGTTAGCTACGAAAAACTCCTGAGTACCGGGTGGCCAGAATCACTGCTTTCTGCCCTAGTTTATACCCCTGTTTCCGAACTAGCCAAGGAGCGTAAAGGAGTGATTGTTTCAGGTCTCGAGATGTCAATCGAGCGGCTAGTCAGGCGATATCGTAGGCGATACGTTAGACGTACTAACCTAGTCTTGTATGCGTATGTCCTCCCAGAGAACATTGCATCTCAAAAAGTACTGATTGCTAATGGGTTTAGTAGTGTAGATCGAATGTATAAATACGAGAAGGTTTTACACCAGGTGTGGGTCAGAATTGTATAGTGTTTTTGTAGTATAATAATGCTCTATTAGCCGAGGTGGCGAAATTGGTAGACGCGCACGCTTGAGGTGCGTGTCCTGTAAAAAGGATGGAGGTTCAAGTCCTCTCCTCGGCACACTCAAAATTATGTCACGTAAAGTGACATAATTTTGAATACCTAGAAGTAGAGGTCTCACCGTAGGTGAGAGTCTGCACTTCGAGCAACAATATAAATGCGGGGCCTATAGCTCAGCCTGGTTAGAGCACCTGCCTCTTAAGCAGGGTGTCCTGGGTCCGAATCCCAGTGGGCCCACCTACGCCAAGGCTTCGGCGGGTAAACCCACCTTTAACAAGGCTTCGTCGGGTAAACCCACCAAGTCGTGAGGATCCATAGCTCAGTTGGTAGAGCGCTTCGTTTACATCGAAGATGTCAGAGGTTCGAGTCCTCTTGGATCCACAATAGACCTGATACAATTGAATAAGTTTTTGGTGAAGTAGCCAAGGTGGTCAAGGCACCTGTCTGAAGAACAGGCTATCTCAGTTCGACTCTGAGCTTCACCACACTTCGCATAAATGCTACGCGGTGGCACGGCCACATTTATAGATTTTGCGAAATGCCGCGGGTATGGTGTAGCGGTAGCACAAGAGATTTCCAATCTCTTTGCAGGGGTTCGATCCCCCTTACCCGCTCTTAAATACTGCGGGAAAGTGAGATCTCACCGAGGTTTCCCCTTCGGGGATTAGGCTTAAGCTTTGCTTTTGCCGTCACGACCTCCTTGACCCGCTCTTATTTGATATATTGTGATATAATTAGGAAACTAATTTTCACTGAATTTGGAGAATTATGCACAGCTTTAAAGATATTCGAAACGTGGCAGTGATTGCGCACGTCGACCATGGCAAAACAACGCTAGTTGATGCCATGCTCAAGCAGACTCACACTTTCCGCGATAACTCTGGTGAGATGGCCCAGACTACGATCCTAGATAGTAATACCCTAGAACGTGAACGTGGTATCACAATTCTCGCCAAAAACTGCGCTGTTTTTTATAACGACATCAAAATTAACATTATTGATACTCCCGGGCACGCCGACTTTTCGGGTGAAGTAGAGCGAACCCTCTCGATGGCTGATGGCGCCCTACTAATTGTTGATGCTCAAGAAGGCCCAATGCCCCAGACTCGCTACGTGTTAAAGAAAGCCCTAAAACAGAACCTAAAAATAATTGTTGTTATCAACAAGATAGATAAGCAGTATGCCAGAGTTGATTATGTGATCGGTAAAATCGAATCACTCTTCTTGGAGCTCGCGCACGATGAATCACACCTAGAGTTCCCTGTCCTTTATGCTGTCGGTCGAGATGGTAAAGTCTTTGATACTCTCCCCGAGCAATACAGCTCAGAGCTACCGGGTGATGTTAGACCTCTTATGGATAAAGTAGTGTCTTATTTTGCCTCTCCAGTTACCAATGTCGAGTCTACCTTTAAAATGCTGATTTCGTCGATTGATTACAATCCTCACATGGGCCGCATTGCGATAGGCAAAGTAGCACAGGGCAATATTAAACTTGGCCAATCTATTATTTTGACCAATAGACCAACCAAACCCTACTCAGTGCAAAGACTGCTACTCGCAGATGGGCTGGGAAAAGTAGAAGTAGAGGAGGCACGTACAGGTGATATCGTAGGTATCCCAGGACTGACTGACGTTCAGATAGGTCTCACTGTTTCTGATCCATCTGATACTGTCGCTTATCCGACGCAAGAAATTTCGGAACCAACGCTACACATGACTATGGGAGCTAACACCTCACCAATAGCTGGACGAGAGGGCAAATTTGTCACTAGTCGTCAGATCGAAGAGCGCCTAGAAAAGGAGCTAGAGTCTAATCTCTCTCTCAAAGTAGAAAAGCTAGATAATGGTAAATATAAAGTTTCTGGCCGCGGTGAGCTACACCTCTCAGTATTACTCGAGACTATGCGACGCGAAGGCTACGAGATGGAGGTAGGTAAACCAGAGGTCATTACCAAAAAAGACGAAAATGGGGTAAAGATCGAGCCAGTCGAAGAAGTAAACATTGTGGTTCCAAATGAGTATCAGGGCGTGATTAACCAGGAAATGGGTAAACGCTATGGTGTCATGATCTCGATGGCTCCTATCTCCGATACCGAAGTAGAGTTTGTTTATCGAATCCCAACCCGTAACATCATAGGTCTGCGTACCCTCCTACTAACTCAAACTAAGGGTACGGTCTTATTCTCCTCACAGGTCGATGGGTATGAGCCGGTCGGCAAAGATCTGCCTAAGATCCGCTCAGGAGTGATCGTGGCCTCTCATAGTGGTGAGTCGCTGGCATACGGACTAGCGGCAGCTGAGGAGCGCGGGATCCTATTTGTAGGTCCTGCAGTGCCTGTATATGAGGGAATGATAGTTGGCCAGTCACCAAAAGAGCAGGACGTCCGTATGAACGTATGCAAAGGTAAGCAGCTAACCAACATGCGTAGTAAAGCTAGTGATGGCGTAATACAGCTAACACCTCCGACCATACTCTCACTAGAGCAGTCGATTGATTTTCTAGAAAATGATGAGCTACTAGAGATCACCCCTATATCACTGCGACTACGCAAAAAGAACCTGACTGGTATTGAGAATAACCGCGGTAAGCAGAAGTAGTACTAAGGTATAATAATTTCACGATAGCCGAGGTGGCGAAATGGTAGACGCGCACGTTTCAGGTACGTGTCCCGCAAGGGATGGAGGTTCAAGTCCTCTTCTCGGCACATGATAATTTGTATACCATTTGGTATAAAAATTATCATATTGTAGATATGGACTTGAAAGGCGGAGCCGCGACGGCGGCGAGCCAGGGCTCTGAGAATTTTTCAGCAGAAAAATATCGAAGACCAAGTCCTCTTCTCGGCACTAATCTTAAATCTTTAATCTGCGTTTTTCTTTGGGGAATTTGGAGACATAAGCCTGACAAACTAGGTCTACTGCTTGATCTAGACTCAGGTGGTCTGTTGAGATAACTAGGTCATAGTACCATGGGTTATATGGATTTTTGCCAAAGTACTGTCTGATAAAACGATGGCGCTCTGACTCAATCTTTTTGACCCAAGATTCGGCTTCTACTTTTGTTTTTTTATTCTCATATTTGAGTGTATTTTCTATCCGAGTAGGTAAGCTGGCAGTAATTCTGACACTTAGACATTTGTCAGGAGGTAATATGTGATTGGCTCCACGACCAACAATGACCAAGTCTCCTTTTTTGGCAGCATGTGCAATGATTCGCTTTAGGTGATTGATGTAGCGAACGTCTGAGATATAGTTTTTGTTGAAGATACTCTGAAAAGTATCAGAAAGCCAACTCCTACTATGCTCATCGACATTTTTGAATTCATCAACGGGAATGCTTAATTCTTCGGCTAGTTGGTCCATGAGCGCTTCGTCAAGTAACTGCCAACCTAACTTTTTTGCTAGTTTTTTGGCGACAATGCGACCGCCACTACCAGGTTCCCTATTAATGATGATGTCTGGGTGGTATACATTTTTAATTTTGTGTTTTGTTACTCGCTCGGCTATTGATTTTTGAATAGCCTTTTCTACTAAGCGATCCATGAATGGCAACATATATGCTTAGTTTATACCTAATTGTTTATTAGCGGTAGGAATAGTTAGTGTGTAGTGATTGACTGTGCGTCTGGAGGGAATCGAACCCCCATTAACAGTTCCGAAGACTGTAGTCCTATCCATTGAACGACAGACGCATGTATTAAAAGTATTATATCCCAGTTCGCTTGGACTGGAGTATCCGCCGATAACTATTGGCAAAACGATGGGCCTCGTCTCGTAGTTCCTGTAGATGTCGGAAGCCGAGGTTAAAGCGATCTGGTTGGAGATTGCTAAATGTACCACCTTCATTAGGTATGACCAAATGGTCTGGGTGCTTGGCTATACCAATAAAGTAAATTGGAGTAGTTAGCTGATCAAAGAGTGATCTAAGTCTGCGGAGTTGTGGAGCACCACCGTCTATCAAGATCAAATCTGGTCTATCCCAAGTATTATTTTTCAACCGCCTATAGAGCGCTTCGTAGAGGCGATCAAAGTCGTTGTTGGCACGCGGATTTTTTACTTTAAACCGCCTATATTGTCCCCTATCGACTAGCCCACTGGTTGAGACTACCATGCTAACTACACTGTCATGGATACTAGAGTTGCTGGCGTCGTAACATTCGATACGGTTAATAGTTAATGGTTTATGGTATATGGTAGATAGAAGTCCCTGGAGAGCATCTATTTTTTCTGCTGCTGTGTTATAGGAAATGGTAGTGTTTTCCCTAAAGGTGTGGTGCGAGATAAATCGTGTAAACCGCTCGATCCTAGTCCGCAACTTGAGCGCTGTTTCGTAGTCCTCTAAGTCTGAGGCAGCTCTTAGATCAATCGTTAAATCCTTGATTACAGGATCTATTTTGCCAGAGAGTATCTTGATTACTTGAAAAATTTGTTTGCGATACTTTTTAGTTAATAGTTTATGGTTAATAGTTGATGGCTTGGTAATCTCTGCTGGGCAGGGATCGCACAGTCCGATCTTGCTATAGAAACATTTGTGTTTGCCTATACTTTTGGTCATACAAAATGGGATTAGCCGCCGAATTGCCCGTAATACCTCCTCGGCGATATTGGTATTGGGGAATGGGCCAAAGAGTTTGGTTTTGGAGTTTTGTTTTGTCGACTTTAGCTCATGTGCGCGGGCAAAGCGAGGTCTAGGATACGGATCATTAGTATCTATTACTATATATAGATACGTCTTATCGTCTTTCCAGATACGGTTATATGGTGGCATGTGCTCACGGATGAGTGATGCCTCAAGCAGTAGTGCCAAAAACTCTGAGTCTACCTCGGTGTACCTTATCTCGGTCGCCCCACCCACTATAGCCCGCTCTTTTTCATCTAGCTTGGCATTTTGGGCGTGACCGGCGAGCCTAGCCTTTAGATTGATTGCCTTTCCTATATATAGTAATTTGTCTTTTGCCCAGTATTGATAGACCCCGCAAGTGGAAGGAGCATCTCTGTAGTCGGTGATAGTTTGCCAAGATAGTTGACGCATACGATAGAATTATCTCATATGGCACCTTCTGCAGAAAACGTTTACCATTCACCAGTTAGCTTATTTAGTGATGTTAATTACAATTCAGGAACTGGTAAACTAGAAATATCAGCTGATAAAAACCCAGCGATTGATAATGGCGATATACTCAATAATGTTAGGGCTGATGAGTTTGGTATAGTCAGTGTGGATGGAGAAATTGTTGATGTAATTGCTAAAGCAGAGGGCTTGGTTGTCGAATTAGTTTAAATATTTTTTCAAATACTTGGCAGTGTAACTTTCTTTTACTTTTAAGATATCTTCTGTCGGTCCCTGGAAGAGGATATTGCCTCCGCCCATGCCACCCTCGGGACCTAGGTCTACAAGGTAGCTACAGTTTTTGATGACATCCATGTTGTGCTCGATCACGACGACTGTGTTACCTTTATCAACTAATCTCTTGAGAGTGACGAGTAGTTTTTTGATGTCGTCAAAATGCAGCCCAGTTGTTGGCTCATCTAATATATAGAGAGTGTTGTTCCCCTCCCGTTTGCCTAGCTCAGAAGCTAGTTTGATACGCTGAGCTTCACCGCCTGAGAGTGTAGGGCTACCCTGACCGATCTTTAGATAACCTAGACCAACGTCACTGAGGAGCTGGAGTTTTTTGTAAATCTTGGGATAGTTTTTGAAGAAACTAACCCCGTCTTCGATCGTCATATTGAGGATGTCAAAAATGGTCATGCCTTTATATTTGCACTCTAGGGTCTCGTGGTTATACCTCCGACCCTCACAGACATCACAGGTCACATAGACATCGGGGAGGAAGTTCATCTCTATCTTGATTACTCCCCCACCCTGACATTTTTCACAACGACCGCCTTTGATGTTAAACGAGAATCGTCCTTTATCAAAACCACGCAGTTTGGCTTCTTGGGTGCTTGCAAATAGAGTACGGATATCGTCAAAGAAGCCGACGTAGGTCGCTGGGTTACTCCGGGGGGTACGGCCGATTGGTCCCTGATCGACCATGTAGACACTCTTGAGATAGTGATACCCGTCGAGTCGATCGTAAGTACCCATCTCGTCGCTCCAAGTCCCGTCGAGATAGTAGCGAAGTGTTGGATAGAGAGTCTCAGTGATTAGCGTGCTTTTGCCACTACCAGATACGCCGGTGATCCCAATAAAGTTGCCGAGTGGGAGGTTGAGAGTGACATTTTTGAGGTTATGAGATCTCGCACCCTTAAGACTTAGAGTCCCTCCACTAGTTTTGAGAGCATTGATCTCGGAGGGAATTGATTTGACTCCCGACAAATACTGGCCAGTTAAAGAGTTTTCGTTTTCTTGGATCGCATCAAGAGTCCCCTCTGCGGTTACATGACCACCGTGAATACCAGCCTGAGGACCGAGCTCGACCAGATAGTCTGCCGCGCGGATAGTCTCTTCGTCGTGCTCAACAACAATCAAAGTATTTCCTAGATCGACTAGGTGTCTAAGGCTCGCGATCAATGCATCGACGTCCCGACTATGCAAGCCGATACTGGGCTCGTCTAGGACGTAGAGGACACCGGTTAGTCCAGTCCCGATCTGACTAGCTAGTCTGATCCGCTGCTGCTCACCACCACTGAGAGTTTTACTTTTGCGGGCGAGATCCAAGTATCCTAGTCCGACATTGTCGAGGAAACTAAGGCGACTAGTGACCTCTTTGATAATCGAGGTCGCGATAGTCGTTTCGTAAGGGTTTAGGACTTCGGTGATGTGACGTTCAAAGTAGCGCCTAAGATCAGTGACACTTTGGTTGGTCATCTCGATAATATTTAGGTTATCGATAGTGATAGCTAAGACCTCTTTCTTTAGTTTGAGCCCCTGGCATTCTGGACAGAGCTCGCTCCGCATATACTGGCCGAGATCAAGACGTGACCACTCGCTTGTGGTTTCGTGATATTTTGACTCTAGCCGCGGGATGATTCCGTTCCAGACTTCTTTGATACTCGTGACTTTGCCTTTCATGTTATGGCCGACCACCTCGTATTCTTTGTCATTTCCGTAGAGGAGGATAGTCAGATCACGTTCGGATAACTCGCCGAGCGGGGTTGTGAGACTGACCCCCTCTTCGGTTGCCATAGTGGCAACGAGCCGGGTATACCAAGTCTCCGCGAGCATGAGGCGGTTGAGAGGCAGGATGCCACCCTGGTTGTAGCTCAACTTTTTGTTAATCATCCGCTGCGGATCGATCTTTTCGATTACCCCTAGTCCCTTGCAGGTTGCACAGGCACCAAGCGGTGAGTTAAAGGAGAACATCCTAGGCTCGATCTCTGGGAGTGAGTGACCACAGAGGGGACAAGCATAGTTTTCGCTATATAGAGTCTCGTCATTGTCTGACTTTAGGATTGCGAGGCCTACTGAGAGCTGGAGTGCGAGCTGAAAACTAGTGGTTAAGCGACTCTTTAGGTTGCTGAGATATACCTGATCTTTTAGATCTTTGTGAGTGATCGAGACTGTGTCAATGATTGCTGAGATAGTGTGAGGATTGGCTTTGAGGAGGTTAATATCATCACTTAGCGAATATTTTTTGCCATCAATGAGT
>JACCDN010082738.1_pt1 | contig 21378 bp, 20 predicted proteins | sample 7441691 | NCBI WGS metagenome assembly JACCDN01 (sample SAMN15323439, study PRJNA562643) | freshwater metagenome | isolation source: river surface water | place: USA:Blue River Watershed | collected 2017-08-16 | reverse complement strand
GAAGAGTTGGTGCACATCATCTTTGATACGCCAGATGAGTACAAATATGAAAATGTCTTGGGGCTCTTAGGGGTTGATTTAGGGTTCTTATCCAGTGAGGCGGGTCACGCCTAATGAGTCAAAAAAATCAGACCATCCTGGCTTTTGACTATGGCGAAAAGCGTATTGGTGTGGCTGTTGGTAATGCGATCACAAAAACAGCTGAGCCACTCACCATCCTCCAAGAAAAGAACCAAGATGAGCGCTGGAAAGCCATTGAGCAAGTGATTCAGGAGTGGCAGGCAGATCTTTTGGTGGTGGGCTTACCTACCCATCCAGATGGCGCATCTCATGAGATGACCCTAAAGGCCAAGCGGTTTGGCAATCAGTTGCACGGCAGGTTTCGCAAGCAGGTGGTTTGGGTCGATGAGCGCTACACCTCTACCGCCGTTGAGGGTGGCAATGATGCCTTGGCAGCACAACTCATTTTGCAGCAATATTTACAAGAACTATGATGCTTTCAAGAGTAATATCTCCCAAGACGCATCACACGATCAAATAACGATATGACATCAACTCAAAATACTTCCAACATTCCTCAGGCGGAAGACCTATATCAAACACTTCTAGAGCAATTAAAGAAACAAAAGAGTGCTGGCAGTGATTTTCAGTTAGCAGGTCTCGCAAGTGGTGGTGCTTGGGTAGCAGAGCGTTTGGCAAAAGACCTTGGTCTACCAAGCTATGGTGTGATTAATGTGTCTTTCCATCGTGATGACTATGCTGAGAAGGGCGTGAAAGCCTTCAACAGTGCTGAGGGGATGTCGACCAAGTTGCCGTTTGATGTCGAAGGAACTCACATCATCTTGGTGGATGATGTGTTGGACACAGGTAGAACAGTCAGAGCTGCCTTGAATGAGTTATTTGACTACGGCAGACCTGCCAAGGTTGATTTAGCCGTATTGGCAGATCGCCACAGAAGACAGTTGCCAGTAGATGCGACATTCAAAGGCGCTAAGGTAGAGCTTGCCGATGACCAAATTTTGGTGTTGGAGCAAACAGAGCAAGGACAGTTTGCTTTTGCTACAGAAACAAAGTGAGCAACTAACTAAGTAGATAACTAAGCAAATAAGTAACTAAATAAATAACTGAAGCTAGTACTTAAACACAGCTAAAATAACAACCTAAGATGACAAAAACTGCCAGCCAACTTCAGTTAAACAACAAGGGTGAATTAATCCACCTACTCACCTTAGATGGTCTTCCCAAAGCGCATATCCTTCACATCTTAGATACCGCCCAACAGTTTGTGGCAGTCAGTGAATCGGATCGAGAAGTTAAAAAAGTGCCTCTTTTGAGAGGTAAGAATGTTTTTAATCTCTTCTTTGAAAACTCCACCAGAACCAGAACAACCTTTGAGATTGCTGCCAAGCGTTTGTCAGCGGATGTGATTAATTTAGATATTCAAACATCATCCACAGCCAAAGGTGAAACGCTGTTAGATACGATTGATAATTTGGTCGCGATGCAGGCGGACATCTTTGTAGTGCGACATAAAACGACGGGTGCAGCTGTCGAGGTGGCGCAACACTTGCCACCTCATGTGCACGTGATCAATGCAGGCGATGGCACCAACCAACATCCGACGCAAGGTCTACTAGACATGTACACCATGCGCCACTACAAGCAAGATTTCACGAAGATCAAAGTAGCGATCATTGGCGACATTGTGCATAGCCGTGTGGCCAAGTCTAATATTGCGGCACTCAAGACTTTAGGTTGCCCAGAAATCAGAGCGATTGGTCCAGAAAGTCTTTTGCCGAAAGACTTAAATGTCATGGGAGTCAAAATCTACAATAACATCGAGGAAGGTCTCAAAGATGTTGATGTAGTAATGACCCTCAGAATCCAAAAGGAACGCATGGAGTCTCATCAAATCCCGCAAGGCGATGAGTTCTTTAAGCAATGGGGCCTAACCAAAGAGCGACTCCAGTTGGCTAAGCCCGATGCGATTGTGATGCACCCAGGCCCTATGAACCGCGAAGTGGAAATTGCTAGTGATGTGGCGGATGGCAAGCAAGCGGTGATCCTCAAACAAGTCACCTTTGGTATTGCGGTACGCATGGCGGTGATGTCGATCGTGGCTGGAAATTAAATAAAAAGCCAGCCAACAAGCTTGTCTGCATTTAGATTAATTCTTGATTAACTTTTAAAAAGTTCGCGATGGAGACATGGTCATTCTCTAGGGCGCTCAGAAATTTAGTTGCTGAGTTAATCATGCCCCCGGGCGTTTTTTAATCTTGATGGTTGTGTCCTTTTAGTTTTAAAAAACTTAGAGAAATAGTTATTATTTTTTATTGGGGCAATTATTTGAATAGACTGTACTAGTTGTTTCAAGTTCTATTTGACTAATATCGCATATTTTCTGAAGCGAATACCGGGTGCTGTGTCATGTCTGTTTAGCAAATATCCCGAATAGCTGTCATTTGATATCTGGTCAGTAGTTGTAAGGTTTGTCTACTTCAAGCTATCGCAAAACGAAAAGTTAATTTGATTCAATTAAAGAAATTTTTTTAATTACCTATAAAAAATGGTTAGCATCAATAGTATTTCTTTAATTTTTTAAAAATAATTAAAGTCTTAAATTTGACAATTGTTCTATATATCCATATATATGTGATACAAAATACCAAGGTAAATGACTGGAGTATCCAGTGCGTATCCCACCAAATAATTGCTGGTATTGTAGCTAAACAGGATAGCACCCAAAGATGAGGTGAGGTTTTTGCATTCTTAGTATAAGAGTTTGTTTGTTTGTTTTTGTCTGAGACTGTAGTGCGAATGAGTCTGCGATAAATGAGGGAATGGAAATGTGTAGCATCTGGTGTGCTAGGATTCCTTCCCTGATGTACCCTTCTGCGCCATATACTAAATAATGTTTCAAAGGTGGGATAGATATTGACTAATAGCACAAACCATGGTGAGACTGATTGGTTGCGATTAACTAAAAGGAGGGATAAAGTGGCGATCAGGAAGCCAATAAGGTATGCGCCACCATCTCCCAAAAATATTAGACCGCGAGGATAGTTCCAAATAAAAAACCCACTAATTGCTCCAATCGTAATCATACAAACAGCAGCCAGGTTAGCATCATCAACTTTGAATGCAACGTATCCTATTGCAAAGAGACTAATAATCGCCACCATGCTAGCTAGGCCATTGAATCCATCAATGATGTTGTAAGCATTCGCCAGGCCAGCAACAGCAACTATGGTAAATGTTATAGAGATAACTGATATTGCTAATAGTTCATCGATTAATGGTACGTGAATAGCGTTGATCCATGTGCCCATAAAAATTCCTGACAATCCTGCTGAAGTAGCAGCGGCAGTTAAACGTGTCTTAGCATCAATTTTTTTCGTTAAGTCTTCTAGTAGGCCAGCTATGAAGGTGGGTGTGGAGCAGCCTAATGCGACTAGAATTATTGACCCTCTTTCAAGTTTAAAAAAATTAAAGGCTAAAAAACCGGTGATTAATATTGAAAAAAATATACCAAGACCACCTATGCGAGAAACATTGTGCGTGTGGAATTTCTGTGGGCCAGATAAGTCGCTGTCCCGAGAGATATTTTCGTGTATATGTTGATATCTTACTAAACATAAAATGATTAGTGCACTTAAAATAAAAGATAAAATTGAAAGTTTCATATCGAGATCTTATTTTTATAATTAATCGTGCGGCAAGCTTGTTAAGCACGAATTTATAATTCACTTGTAAATTTTTTATACCGACAGCTTACTTTTCTTAATTTATTCACGTTAACATTTAATTTTTAGACGCAATTAAGTATTGTAAAAATACTAAAGAGTCTAAATTGCTTTTTATCTGCCTAGTGATTTTATATAGCCAAGCCCATGCTCTCCTTTGATTTAATTCCTTACAAAATATTGTAAGAATACCCTATTAGTTAATTACATTGTGTTGATTGACATACAATAATTGTAATTTCTTGGTGCTAATTTATGTCAACTGTGGGATTTTGAATGAATTTTAATGATGTTAGGCTAGCTGTGATCGGTCTTGGGTATGTTGGATTACCATTGGCTATAGAGTTTGGTAAAAAATACCACACAGTGGGTTTTGATATTAACGCCCGCAGAATTGAAGAGCTTACAAATAGTTACGATAGAACATTAGAGGTCAGTAGTGATGAATTTTTGAAATCAAAAATGCTCTCATATACGACGCATGTATCTGATATTGCTAAATGTAACGTCTACATAGTCACCGTACCGACTCCAATTGATAAATACAATCGCCCCGATCTTGCACCACTACTTGAGGCAAGCAAGATTATTGGTTCTGTGATTAAGAGGGGGGATACAGTTATATATGAGTCTACAGTTTATCCTGGTGCAACGGAAGATGATTGTGTACCTGTGATTGAAAGCGTTTCTGGGCTAAAATTTAATACTGATTTTTTCGCAGGATATAGCCCGGAGCGCATTAATCCGGGTGATAAAGAGCATAAATTTACAACTATCAAAAAAGTCACTTCTGGTTCTGATTCAAAGACAGCTGACTTTGTTGATAAACTTTATCAAAGTGTTGTAACTGCCGGTACTCACAAGGCTCCAAGCATTAAAATTGCTGAGGCAGCTAAAGTGATTGAAAATACTCAGCGAGATTTAAACATTGCCTTAATAAATGAGCTTTCCATCATTTTTAATATTATGGGAATAGATACTGAGGCGGTATTGGATGCGGCTGGAAGTAAATGGAATTTTTTACCATTTCGTCCCGGTCTAGTTGGGGGGCACTGTATTGGTGTTGACCCATATTACTTGACTCATAAAGCGCAGTCGCTTGGCTATCATCCAGAACTTATTTTGGCTGGAAGGCGAATTAATGATTTGATGGCAAAACATGTTGCAAGTCAAGTTGTTAAGATCATGATGAAGAAAAGAATTCATGTGGTTGAGTCAAATATTTTGGTGATGGGTTTAGCCTTTAAGGAAAATTGCCCGGATCTTAGAAATACTAAAGTTATTAACATAGTTAATGAATTGCAGGCATTGCATGTTCATGTAGACATCTATGACCCCCTTGTTGATGTGGAAGAGGCCTGGCAAGAATATAAAGTTAGAGTGATTGAGGCTATTGATAAGATTGGGTTGTATGATGCGGTCATTATTGCGGTGGGTCATGATCAAATAAAAAAAATTGGTATTGATAAGATTAAAGCGTTATGCAAACCCATCCATGTTATCTATGATGTTAAATATGCCTTTGATTTTGATGAAGTAGATGGGCGGTTATGAGAATTTTAATAACTGGTACAGCAGGGTTTATTGGCAGTCATCTGGCGATTAAATTGCTTGAGCGTGGTGATGAAGTAATTGGTATTGATAATTTAAATAGCTATTACGACATTGGATTGAAGAAGGCTAGATTAGAAAGGGTAAAGGAGTATTCCGGATTTACCAACGTGGTTGCTGATATACAAAATCGTGACCTAGTTAGAGAACTTTTTGAAAAAAATAAACCTCAGCGTGTAGTTAATTTAGCGGCCCAAGCGGGTGTTAGGTATTCGCTAGATAATCCTTATGCGTATATAGATTCAAATATTATGGGATTTATGAATATACTTGAGTGCTGTAGGCATAACTATATCGAGCATTTAGTATATGCATCTAGCTCTAGTGTTTATGGTGGAAATACTAGACTGCCATTTTCAGAGCATCAGAATATTGATCATCCTGTAAGTTTGTATGCTGCGACTAAAAAATCAAATGAGTTAATGGCGCATGCCTATAGCCATTTATTTGATTTGCCTACTACAGGATTAAGATTCTTTACTGTTTATGGGCCCTGGGGAAGGCCTGATATGGCCTTATTTTTATTTACAAAAGCGATGTTAGATGGTAGGCCGATTAATATATTTAATAACGGCAATATGGTCAGAGACTTCACATATATTGATGACATCGTGGAGGGCATAATTAGGGTATTGGATCGCCCGGCAAATAAAAGTGATTCATTTAATTCGGAATTTCCTGATCCGGCAATTAGTAATGCCCCTTATCGTGTATTTAACATTGGAAATAGTAATCCAGTTAGTCTTATGGATTATGTCGAGGCGCTTGAGAAATCATTGGGTGTAAAGGCGTTAAAAAATTATATGGCAATGCAGCCAGGAGATATTCCAGCAACATATGCAGATACTTCTGAGTTGGAAGCATGGTGTGATTTTAAGCCGAATACCAAAATAATTAATGGAGTGGAAAAGTTTGTTGATTGGTATCGTTCTTACTACAAATAGATACAACAATTATAAAAGGTGAAAATATATATGAAAAAAACCTTTTATATTATTTTTTTATCTCTGCTGAACATTTTTTTTACGTTTTTATTTCAGTGGTATCTGCTAATTAAATTGGGTCCGGGGCTGGCTACTGATTCATACTTCGCAGGTTCTACGCTTCCTGTTTTTATGATGATGATTGTTGGAACATCATTAACACATGTGTTGGTACCATTTTTTGCCGGGGAATCAAAGACTCAGATGAGAAATGATGCATGGATCATTTTTTATTTAATGACCTGTTTATTTCTCCTAATAACAGCAATTCTTTATCTTTCATCTCAATTATGGGTTCCGTTGATATTCCCTGGATTAAGTGGCGACTCAAAATATTTAGTTATTGAGATATCTAAAATTCAGTTAGTGGCAATGTTTTTCCTTGCTGTAAATTCCGTTCAATTGGCTTTGTTAAGAGCTAAGGAGAGATTTGTACAGCTTGAATGTATTTTGATTGCATCAAATATGACAGGATTTTTTTTGCTAATAAATTTATTGCCGGTGCATGGCGTCATTTCTGCTGCTTGGGTGAACTTATTTCAGGCTATTTTTCAGATGTTGCTATTGCTTCCAATAATGGGTAATCCTGTACTTGTTAATTACTCCAAATTTTCTATTAAGATTGTTTTAAGGAGAATATACCCTTTAATATTTGGTAATATTTACTTTAAATCTGATATTTTTGTTGATAGGTTTTTACTGTCCACAATGTACAGTGGTACTTTGTCATTATATTTTTTCGTGCAACAAATTTATGGAGCATTTAACTTATTAATTAATAGAGTTATGGTTGGCCCCATGGTTCCTGTGTTGAGTAGAATGTATAAGAGTAATGATTCAGGTGGCTTTTGGGCTTACTACTATTTAACTCTTTCAAGAGTAGGCGTGATTGTTATTTTTACTTTAGCGACCATATTTTTTCTGGGACAAAATATTTTAGATTTTTTCATTGGTTATGGTGGTGTAACTAAGGATAATATACAAACAATATGGTACTTGATGATATCTCTGTCGGGTACGTTGATTGCAGGCATCCTATCAACAGTAACAACATCAACTTTTTACTCATTAGCTGATACTTTTACTCCAACAAAAATTAGTTTATATTTGTACCCACCATACATTTTTATAAAAATAATTGCTTTTAATTTCTGGGGGCTTACAGGTCTTGCAATAGCAACTTCAGCCGATTGTGTCCTTAACTTTTTGGCACAGTTCTACCTCTTAAGAAAAAGGTATCTTAATGTCACGCCTAGAAATTAAAATTTTTTTGCGTGCCAAGATAATACATTTAGATTATTAATTTATGATGACCAAAGTTACTTTTATTAAAGTTAACGGTTAGTCATAGCCTAGCCATCATAATTTCATTTTAAAGGGAGCGACAGTGTCAAAAATTCTTCAGGTTTTCAAGCCAAAATTTAGAACAGAAGAAATTCTCATTGAAATCAGGGAGTGTCTTGATAGGGGTTGGAGTGGTATGGGCTACAAGACAGATTTATTTGAACAGGAATGGAGTAATTATTCCGGTTTTAAAAATGCCCATTTCATTAATTCTGCAACTAGCGGACTCCACCTTGCTATTAATATTTTTAAAAAAAAATATGGTTGGCAGGATGGTGAGGAAATAATAACAACTGCTTTGACATTCGTTTCAACTAATCATGCGATAATGTACGAAAGAATGACGCCAGTGTTTGCTGACGTGGATCAAAGCTTATGTCTTGACCCTAAGTCTGTAGAGTGCTTGATTACTAAAAAAACTAGAGCCGTGATTTTTGTTGGCATTGGCGGCAATGCTGAAAATTACAAACAGGTAGCTGCACTCTGTAAGCAATATGGATTGGTCTTAATTTTAGATGCCGCACATATGGCAGGAACCAAATGGAAAATAAATGGCCACCATGTTGGTCTAGACTCCGATTGTGCAGTTTTTAGTTATCAAGCTGTTAAAAACTGTCCATCAGGTGACGCCGGCATGATTTGTTTTCGTGAGAAAGATATGGATCAAACGGCAAGAAAGTTGTCTTGGCTGGGGATTGATAAATCTACATTTGATAGATTTACAGAAAGTTCCTATAAGTGGAAGTATGATGTTACTGATATTGGTTACAAATATCATGGCAATAGCATTATGGCATCTCTTTGTAGGGTGGCTCTAAAGTATTTAGATAGTGATAATGACTATAGAAGAAGTTTGGCAGATGCATATATAGATGGCCTAGAGCATAATCCCAACATAAAAATCATTTACCATTCTCAGGAAATACTTTCTTCAAGGCACACTTTTCAAATTTTAGTTGATGACAGAGATGCGTTAATTGAAAAGCTGTCATCTAATTCTATCTACTGTGGTGTGCATTATTTGGCAAATAATAAATTTGATGTTTACAGTAAATTCAAATCCAATTCAACCAACGCTGAGCTTTATGCTGGTAAATTGGTCAGCTTGCCTCTGCATATGGATGTGACAAGCGAAGATATTCAGAGGGTCCTAGAGCTGCTTAAATGAAAATTTACGCTATCACTGTTTCAAGCATAAGCGTTGCTAGTTCGCGTTTAAGGAGTTTTTACCTTTTTTGGTTTTCTAAAAAGTATGGTGTTGTTGTTTGCCGCAATAATTTTTTATCTAATATTGATGCTGACATACTGCACATTCAAAAAAAAGTAACGATAACAATATTCCTTCAAGCTTGTACTTTTAGACTCTTGGGAAAATTGGTAATTTTTGATCTAGATGATCAGCCTTCCTCTTTTTTGTTGGGGAGATATTGGTTAGGTGAAAAGTTAATTTGGTTTGCTTTTTACGTAATGATTTTTACTTCCAGTTTTACAATAGTGGATACTTATGAGCGTAAAAAGTATTGGCAAAAATTCTATTTCCGTAAAATCCATGTTCTGATGGATGTGGTAGATGTTAACCCTCAGCGCTTACTCGATTTTTATAAAAATACTACTAATATCAACTGGAATAAAAATATTGTATGGCTGGGACATCCGGCAAATTTGAGATCAATAGAGAAAATAATCCAGTGTGAAGATATCAAAAATAACTTTAATATCAAAGTTATTACTGCTGAGAGATCTATTCCCCTGCTTAAAATCGTATATCCGTGGGTTGAGTTCATATCATGGAAAAACGATATTTTATTAGATAAGCAGTTTTTAGGTTCTTATATGATACTTAACCAGTTTGAGAGTTCTGACTCAGTCTTTAAAAGCGATAATAAAATGGCGCTAGCTTTATTTGCTGGTTTGACACCTATTGTAAGTAGAACTCCCTCCTATATTAAGCTTGCAGAAAATATTGAGTCAAAATTTTTGTTATATTCTTCATTGGCAGATGTGATAAATATACTTAACCAAACCACAGACCAGTTGCGTCAACAAACTTTTTTAAGTGGTAAAAAGTTTATCTATGACAACTATAGAGCGGAGATAATTTTTGAGAAATTTCTTCGTAAATCTAAGGCTGCAAAATAATGTCCATTGAATTATCAAATATGGAGTTTTCTAGATGCCCTCTTGGGTGTCCAGATGGTGATGATTTTGTAATGAGTGGTAAAGATATACTCAATCATATGCCCGGAAATTTTAAAATTGTGAAATGTAGGACTTGTGGGTTGCAAAGAACTAATCCTCGCCCTTCATCGTCTGCAATTCATGCGTATTACCCGAATACTTATCAATGTTTTTCTGTAAGTCGGGGTGTGGTTCATTCAATAAAGCTCTTAGCAAAAAAGCTGTTTGGATTGTCTTTAACTAAATTACCAGTGAAGCCACCAGGCCATCTTCTAGAGATTGGCTGTTCTACAGGAGACTTCTTAAAAAAAGCATCTAGCTTGGGGTGGAAAGTTGACGGAATTGAGCCGTCGTCTTATGCAACCATGTTAGCTACTAGGGCAGGCCTAAATGTTAGGTGTTTATCAGTTGAAGATGCAGACTTTGATCTACAGATATACGACTTAATTATAGGGTGGATGGTGCTTGAGCATTTGCACGATCCTGTCCTGGGGTTAAATAAGCTTTATGGTGCATTGAAAAAAGATGGGTATTTAGTAATTTCTGTACCTGATGTTGATTCGGTGTGTCGTAAAGTATTCAAGGCAAATAGTTACGACACTCAGTTGCCCACACATTTGTATCATTTTAATTCACATACTTTATGCACCCTATTAGATAGCGTTGGTTTTAGGGTTGTTAAAGTTAAATGGCAAAATAACCCAGATACTATCATCAGAAGTTTTGAGTTTTACTTTAGGAATTACGCGCTTATTTCTTGGTGCTTTATGAAATTAAGGACAAGTTTGTTGGCTCAACCACTTAGGCTGTTATTTGGCTTTATTTTGGGGGTTACAAAACAGAGTGGTCGTATCGAAGTTTGGGCAAAAAAATAGATTACTTTAATCTTTAATAACTATGTTAATGAATATAATTAATGCCCTATTATTTCAAATAGCAGTACTTTTTTTAGGGGGGAAATATAAGGTTCCCTCAGTAAGTATTATATACATGGCGGCATTATTTTTTATGCCTTTCATTTCTTCCTATATTATTTTGCCTGATGGATATGCTCCAGATCAAATTCGTTATGTAGACCAAGTAAATGAATATAGGGCTAACATTTTTAATGCTAATTTAGATAAATCCAATTCGGTAGTTTTTTCAAGCTTAATTTTAGCTATAATACCAATCCCATTCTTCAATGATAATATTTCTTTGGGATTGGTCAATGTTTTAATCCTATGCTTGACATATATATGGATTTATAAAAATAAATTTTTTCAGAAAAATACATTAACCTTATTAATAGTATACCCATCTATTATTTTTTACGCTAGTTTAGCTTTAAAGGATACATTAATCCTTATTTTGATGCTTTTTTTTATTATTGGCGTAATAAAAAAAAAATTCTTTCTGGCGCTTTTTTGTTTATTCATCTTGGCCTTGATTAAATTTTTCTCGGCCATTTTATTAATCCCTTTATTAATATTTTTCATACTAACAAGTTATTCGAATAAAAATTTTACTTTTTTTATTTTTTACGCCGTATGGATTTTTGGTTTAGTATTTGCACTATTTTTCTTGTTGGAAGAATTAAATAGCTTAAGGTTATCTTTTTACTTCGAGAATTATAATACAGATTATGGATTCGTGGAAATTTCTAATTTATACCAGCTCATAATTGAGGTTTCTGGAGCATTAAGAAAATTTTTTTTTAGCCCAAATATTTTTGAGGTAAAAAATATGTTTGAGTTTGCCCAGTCTTTTGAAAATATAATTATTTTTATGGTATTAATTTTTTACTTTGTACGGTCTTTTAAGATTAATTCTCGATATGCCTTTTTCTTTTTAATGCTACTTTTTACTTTTTCAATCGCTTATGGTTTAGTGGTCTTTAATATCGGAACACTCTGTCGTTATAAGTTTCCTATAATTTTTACAATAATCGCGGCAATTTCAATGGTTGATTCGAAGGAATTCTGGGGCTACAGTGAGTGATTTAAGTCAAAAGAAAATCATTTTTTTTGTAAATAATTTAGCATTTTTCGTGTCGCATAGATTGCCAATAGCTCTGGCAGCCAGAGCTATTGGCTCTTCGGTCTCAGTAATCTCTGGTCAGCCGGGAAGTCTAATTATGGAGGCACATGCAGATCATGTGCTGGAGAAGCTTAATATCCCATTCAAAAAATTAATTTTTAGAAGTGCTGGTATTAATCCGGTAATTGAATTTATTGGATTAATACAGCTAATTTTAAGGTTAAAAAAAAATAGACCTAATGTGCTTCATTGTGTTTCACCGAAAGGTGTTCTATATGGTGGTATTGCTGCTCGTTTAATGAGTATAGATTCTCTAGTTTTGGCTATTTCAGGTATGGGTTTTATTTTCACTGAATCGAGAAGTAATATTTTTTTGAGAAAATTTATTGCAGCTATATATAAAAATATTTTTTTGTATGTGCTTAGACATAAAAATATACATATTATTGTTCAAAATAAAGATGACTATGAATTCTTTCTTTCGAACAACTTGTGCCATAGTAAAAATTTAACTCTCATACAGGGATCAGGTGTAGATTTAGAGCGTTTCATATATTTTCCGATAGAAAAAAAGGATCCTATAGTGATCCTTCCTGCTCGCATGATGATTGATAAGGGGGTTTTGGATTTTGCTGTTGCTGTGACTCTTATAAAAAGAATGGTGCCTGACTGGAAATTTATTTTGGTTGGGGCTGCTGATTATAAAAATCCCAATACAGTTAGTGGGGAGCTAATTAAATCTTGGCAAGATAATCGTATTTTGGATTGGTTGGGTCATGTAGAGGATATTGCACCACTGTTGGCAAAGGCAAGTATTGTTTGTTTGCCGTCATATAGAGAGGGTATGCCTAAGGCATTGCTGGAGGCTGCCGCTGCTGGGTGTGCAATTATTACAACAGATGTGGTGGGTTGTCGTGATGCAATAGTGCCTGGTAAAACGGGTGACCTTGTGCCTGTTGCAAGTCCCGAGGCATTGGCTGAATCTTTGTATAGCCTGATTAATGATTTTGAGAGGCGTCAAGGATATGGAATCCAAGGCCGTAAATTAGCTATTGAAAAATACAGTATTAAGAGTGTAATTCTTCAAACATTGAGTGTATATGAGGGGCTCACTGCAGATGGAAAATAGAAAGGTAGTTAAACCATTAACTCTTTTAGAGTTAAATGAAGTCAACTTTGATGTAGTGCGACAATACTTAAGTTCTAATATTTTACATTTGCCTAATTTGAAGAAAGTGCTGGCAGGTAAATTTATTCGCACATCTGCCGAAAAAGAATACTCTGAATTAGAGCCATGGATTCAATGGGTTTCAGTACATACTGGATTGAGCTATTCTGAGCATGGTGTATTCAGATTGGGTGACATGGTTCAGTCGAGACATAGACAATTCTTTGAAGTAATAGAGGATGGTGGTTTTAGAGTTGGGGTTATTTCAGCAATTAATACAAGTAATAAGTTGGTTGCCCCCGCATATTTCGTTCCAGACCCATGGACAAAAACATCACCTGATAGTTCATTTTGGAGCAAAATACTGGCGCAAGCATTCTCCCAAGCGGTAAATGACAATGCAAAGTTTCAATTGAGTCTAAAGACTATTTTCTTTATTTTGATTGGCTTGCTTAGGTTCGCAAAAATCAAACATTATTTGTTATATTTAAAGTTAGCGTTAACTTGTAGGGCAGCACGTTGGAGGAGAGCACTTTTTTTTGATCTGTTTCTACATGATGTTCATCTGGGGCTTTATAAAAGTAAAAAGCCAGATCTTTCAGTATTGTTTTTAAATGCTGGAGCTCATATTCAGCACCATTATTTTTTAAGTTCCGCGCCTATTAAATCTTTATCAAATCTTAGAAATCCTGATTGGTATATAAAAGATGATCAAGATCCGGTAGCTGAACTTTTGAAAATGTATGACCTTATTTTAGGTGAGTATTTCGAACTTTCAAGCGAGCTAATAATCGCTACTGGTTTGTCCCAGTCTCCATATGATCGAATTAAACACTACTATAGATTAAAAAATCATGCGGAATTCCTTAAGCTGCTTGGCATTGAATTTAGGGATATTTACCCAAGAATGACAAGAGATTTTTTAATTAATTTTGAATCTAATGAGCAGGCTTTGAAAGCCGAAAAGATTTTGTCGTCAATCAAGATTGTGTCTGATAAAACTTTATTATTTGGTGAAATTGATAATAGAGGGAGTAGCCTTTTTGTGACATTGACATACCCTAACATGATTGATGTGAATACTCAAATTATTTTAGGGGCAAATAAAGAAATTAATCTTTTATCTCATGTGGTATTTGTGGCCATTAAAAATGGTATGCACCAAGAAAATGGATTTGCTTTTTTTAGTGATGGAATTCCCATTTCTGATCTCAAAGATGGTGGTCACGTTAAGTATATTAATAAATATGTCTGCGATTATTTTTTTAAAAACTGAGTATTTGAGCGGTACGTTACTGCAGAATAATATAAATTTGTAATTAAACTGACAGGTTAGATTGGTTTGTCATATTATTAAAGTTTTTGTTCTCTATTAATATTAAAATTATGATTCTAGTCACAGGTGGGGCAGGTTTTATTGGCGGCAACTTTGTCTTGGATTGGTTATCTAATCCAAATGCCAAAGGGGTGGTTAATTTAGATAAACTCACCTATGCTGGTAATTTGGCTACACTCAAGCCTCTTGAAAATGATGCACGTCATGTGTTCGTGCAAGGTGATATTGGTGATTATGAGTCAGTGCTTTCTTTACTCAAGAAGTATCAAATACGTGCAGTTGTGAACTTTGCGGCTGAATCTCATGTTGATCGTTCCATTCATGCACCGGGTGATTTTATTCAAACCAATGTCGTTGGTACCTTTAATCTACTGGAGGCTGTTCGTGTTTATTGGGCCGAATTGTCTGAAGCGAAAAAGCAACAATTCCGTTTCTTGCATGTGTCCACAGATGAAGTTTATGGATCATTGTCTCCAACTGATCCTGCTTTTTCAGAAACGAATCCTTATAAACCCAATAGTCCATATTCAGCATCTAAAGCTGCTTCTGATCATCTGGCACGAGCTTGGCATCAGACTTATGGTTTGCCTGTATTGACAACCAATTGCTCTAATAATTACGGACCATATCACTTCCCAGAAAAGTTAATTCCGTTAGTTATTTTGAATGCTCTGGTTGGTAAACCTTTATCTATCTATGGTGATGGTCAACAAATCCGAGATTGGTTGTATGTCAAAGATCATTGCTCAGCAATACGACGCGTCCTAGAAGCTGGAAAACTAGGTGAAACGTATAATGTTGGCGGATGGAATGAGAAATCTAATCTTGATGTCGTCAATACTATTTGCTCCATCTTAGACGAGCTTCGGCCTAAAGCGGATGGTAGTAGTTATGCATCTCAAATTACTCATGTGAAAGATCGAGCTGGACATGATCGTCGTTATGCCATTGATGCCACCAAGTTAGAGCGAGAGTTAGACTGGAAACCTGCCGAGACATTTGAAACGGGTATTCGCAAAACGGTTGAGTGGTACTTGGCTAATAAAAATTGGACAGCTAGCGTGTTAGGTGGCTCTTATCATGATTGGCTCAAAAAGCAGTATGGCTAGATAATTAATCTGCATATGCCATTTTCCTCATTTGAATTACTGGGGCGAGATTGTACTATTGTCGTCTTTGGACGCGATGGTCAGCTAGGTAGAGCCTTACAAGTTTTTTTAAGCGATTTAAAGGTTCCGGTAATTTATTTGGGGCGCTCTGATTGTGACTTATCAAACCCATCATCCATAGTAGAAGTTCTTAATAGGTATCAGCCGCAAGTTATTATAAATGCAGCTGCTTATACAGCGGTTGATAAAGCAGAAAACCCCAAGGAGTCAGAGCTAGCTTTTGCTATTAATGCTCGAGCACCTGCTTTAATGGCACGCCACATAGTTAACATGCCTCATGGCATTCTGTTGCATTACTCAACAGAGTATGTCTTTGCGGGCAACAAAAAAACTCCTTATATAGAAACAGATGTCCCGGGACCTGTTAATCAACTATCGGTTTATGGCCAAAGTAAATTAGCTGGTGAGCAAGATATTGAGGCAACTTTTAGGCAGGCTCAAAATTCCTTTAAGGACGCATTCCACAATCAGCTTTCCAAGTATTTTATCTTACGTACTTCTTGGGCGTACGGGGATGGTGATAATTTTATAAAAATTATGTTGAGATTAGCTACTGAACGTGACCAATTAAAAGTAGTCGCTGATCAGGTGGGCGTTCCCACATCAGCACAGTGGTTAGCTGAGGTTGGTGTGCAAATGGCTAGCTCTAGGGTGGAGTCAGGCATTTACCATGTTGTACCTGATGGTGAAACCTCGAGGCATGGTTTAGCCGTATTTGCTATTGAGACTGCTGCAGCTTGTGGTGAGCGTTTAGAAATCAAGTCTGAAAACGTTCATGCCATACCGGCAATAGACTATCCCTTGCCTGCCAAGAGGCCCTACAACTCTCGCCTGAATAATGACAAGCTAAAAAAAGCCTTGTCAGAGATGGCTTTTACAGGACAATATCCACATTGGAGAGAGCAGGTGGAGCAATATGTCAAAGAGTATGTGAAGCAGTCACTAAAAAGTTAACTCAAGAATTGTCAATTTTTACAGTGTTCTAATGTATTCAATTTGCTGAAATAGCACTGATGAAGAAAATTAAATGAAAACAACTCAACAACCTATGATTACAAACCGCAAGGGCATCATCCTTGCTGGGGGTTCTGGTACGCGATTGTATCCAGTAACGCAGACTGTTTCAAAGCAATTGATGCCTGTGTACGACAAACCGATGGTGTATTACCCACTCACCACATTGATGTTGGCGGGCATTAAAGATATTTTGCTCATTTCTACACCACAAGATACTCCTCGTTTTACAGAGTTATTGGGTGATGGTTCCCAATGGGGGTTGAATATTCAATATGCCGTGCAACCATCTCCAGATGGGTTGGCTCAAGCTTTTATTATTGGCGAGCAATTTGTAGGCAATAAACCGTCAGCATTGGTGCTGGGTGACAACATTTTTTATGGTCATGAGTTGGTGAATCAGCTCTACGCTGCAAATAATCGCACATCAGGAGCCACTGTCTTTGCCTACCATGTGAATGATCCTGAGCGTTATGGCGTGGTGGAGTTTGATGATTCATTCAAGGCTTTGTCGATTGAGGAAAAGCCAATCAAACCTAAGAGTAACTATGCGGTCACAGGTTTGTATTTCTATGATCAGCAGGTGAGTGATATTGCCAAGAGTATCAAGCCAAGTGCCAGAGGTGAGTTAGAAATTACAACCGTGAATGAAGCTTATCTCAAGATGAATCAATTGCAAGTGGAAATCATGGGTCGTGGTTATGCTTGGTTGGATACTGGCACACATGACTCTTTATTAGATGCGGCTGGATTTATTGCGACATTACAAAAGCGCCAAGGTTTGATGGTGGCTTGTCCTGAGGAAATTGCCTATCGCAAGGGTTGGATTAGCGCTGAGCACGTATTAAGATTGGCTGCGCCATTGAAGAAAAATGCTTATGGCCAATATCTTGAAAAGATGTTGAATGAGAGAATTTCTTAATAGTTAAAAAAATATAAAAGAGCGATTAATGCCTATTACAGTAACACCCACTGCGATACCGGATGTATTGATCATTGAACCTAAAGTGTTTGGTGATGATCGCGGTTTCTTTTTTGAGTCATTTAATGAGCGTGATTTTTCTGAGGTAGTTGGTCAAAAAGTTACTTTTGTTCAAGATAACCATTCTCTATCCAAGAAAGGTGTCTTGAGAGGTCTTCACTATCAAATGGAGCAAACTCAAGGTAAATTAGTGAGAGTTGTGAGTGGGGCGGTCTTTGATGTGGCGGTAGATCTAAGGGAGTCATCAGTAACATTTGGTCAATGGGTCGGCGTTGAATTGTCTGCAGAGAATAAAAAACAACTCTGGATCCCAGAGGGTTTTGCTCATGGTTTCTTGGTTTTATCAGATGAAGCAGAGTTTTTATATAAAACCACGGATTACTGGCATGCTGCTAGTGAGCAATGCATTGTTTGGAATGATTCAACTTTGAATATTCATTGGCCTGATGTGGGTGTGACACCATTCTTGAATCCTAAGGATGCTGCTGGCTTGAGTTGGGGCATGGCCCCAAAGTTGAAATGATTGACCAAGATCGGCAACAAAGAACAGTTTTCTTTTTAGAAAGTTCTAAAAATATTGGTGGCCAAGAGTTGCAGTTGTTGCAGCAAATGAGAGAGTTCAATCAACTCGGCTATCAAACAAAATTACTGTGTAAAGCTCATTCTAGGATAGGTGACTTTGCTAGGTCTCAAGGATTGGATGTGGGTGTAATTCCATTCAGGAATGCCTTGCATATACCAAGCATTCTTCAGGTCATAAAACAAATTATTAAACTTAAGCCAAATGTATTAATCTGTCACAGTGGGCATGATGCTGTGATAGGTTCTCTTGCCGCTAAATTAGTCGGACTCTGGTGTTCTCGGCCAAAAATTATTCGGATGCGAACATATCAGCCTGGTACGCCATCATCATTTCCGTATAACTACTTATTTGATAAAACATACACCCCGAGTGAGCATCTTCGAAAAAAGATACTAAGTAATCAACATATCAAGACTGATCGTGTTGAAGTTTTGTATCCAGGGATTGATTTTTCAACATTGGATGATGCGTTTAGTCCTTTGCCAGATAATTTATCTCATTGGTTAAGTGATCATCCTGGTCCAATCGTTTGTCATGGTGCGATGTTGCGTGGCGAAAAAGGACATGAGATTATTCTCAAAGCATTACCCCAGGTAATTAAACATGTGCCAGAGCTTCGCTATGTGATCGCTGGTGAAGGCCCTGAAAAAGAACTTTTAACTAAATTAGTTCAAGAGCTTCGTCTTGAGAATCATGTTTACTTTACAGGCATGGTGTCCCCAATCGCACCACTTTTGAGAATGAGTACATTAGCAGTTTTGCCATCACTGATGGAACCTTTGGGCATGTTCCAGATTGAGTCCCAGTACTTGCAGATACCGACAATCGCTAGTGATGTGGATGGAATACCTGAGACATTAATTCATGAAAAAACGGGTCTTTTGGTGGCGCCCGGTGATGTTGATGCTTGGGCCCAACATATGATTTGGGCATTTGCCAATTTAGAGTTGATGCAAGGTTGGGCTAAATCTGGAAAAGATTATGTGCTTAACAAATTTTCAGTGACTAACAACACGCAAGAGTTGATTCGGATCATCAACTAAATGACTGTTGGGTTATAGCCACTTAAAATCACCGTTGTCGCGCACGCCATGCATGGTCATGCCGTATTGAGCCAGTTCTTGCGCTCTCCAAGATTTTAAGTTGCTAACTTTTTCTCTTTTTTGAAGTTTTCTGGCAAGCCAGCTTTGGTTTAAATAACGGTAGTTGTGTCTACCTCCTAAACCTTGCTTCTCTTGTAATCCTCGTTCACGTTTCATTTCTGATTGGGTGATTGAGCCAAAGTGATGTAGCCATGATGCACCTGTGGTCGCCATGCGTATGCCTGCTTTTTTAGCGGCATGAAAAAACATGGTGTCTTCATATCCCCACAATTTAGGCATCGCTTGGAAGTAGCCAATATCCATCCATACTGATTCATGCACGGCTAAACAAACAGCATGAGGATTGCCGATGCGAAGAGTGTTTTTCATCTTATCGGAGGCCTTTATTGCAAACCCATCAAAGTCATAATCTTGAGGCCCTTCAATCAGTGCCGGAGAGATGATTTTTAAGTTGTTATTGTTTGCTGTGGTGATGAGCGATTCAAGCCATTGTGGAGACACCAAGACATCATTGTTCATGATGATTGACCATTCGGCCTGCTGAACAAGTGCACCCTGATTCCAGGCGACACCGCAGCCTAAGTTTTGTTTATTAAAAATCCGGCCACCCAGAGGCAAAGTCTGTAAGTAGTCACGTGTTTCATCTGTGGAGCCATTGTCCACAACAATTAAGCGATCTAAAGGGGTGCCGTGCTTGATAAAACTATCAATACAAAGTTTGGTGTAGTGAACTGCGTTATAGCATGCAAAGGTGATGGAGTAGGATGAGAGATTCATCTTTCGCTAACTTTTAGTGTGGTGGACAGTGGATGGATTGTCTCGCAAAATTTGCGCTGCTAGGCTGGCAATCATCAATCCATAAAATGAACATAGATATTTGAGAGAAAGGGCTTCATTAAAAAGGCCTGCAACGAATAAGCCTGTAATGTAAATCAGGCCAATTCGAGCCGCCTTTTGAGTACTGTTGCTAGGGCTGTTAATGTTTTTAAAAAACAAAAAGAATGGCGCGAAAACAGTTGCTAAGTAGGCAGCTATTCCAGGCAGGCCTAGAGATAAACCTTTGCTTAAAACATCAGAGTGAGGTCCTGCATTAATTAAATCTTTGACTCCATGTTGGTGGGGTCCAAAATACACCGAATGATTCATTGCGATTTCTTTGATAGCAATTTCACCATAGCCCCACCAGCTTTCAGCAATTAGCTCAAATGATGCTACCCACATGCTCATTCTGGTCCCAGCTGAGGTGTATATCAGTGGATCGTGGAACCAAGTTTTTACTTCATAGATTGTTTGAGTAATACGACTGTTGAAAATTTGGTTGGTGAAAGCCAATGCTATGACGCCAGCTATTAAGAGGAGCGGGATGGAGCGAATGAAATATATTTGCGCTCTGCTAGCATTCTTTCTGCTTGAAAACGATTCAATGAGTAGCCAGCACAGCAGCATGAATGGAATGACAGACCAGCCGCCTCTAGACATTGTTTTGATGGATATGTACAGGCCTGCTATAAAGCCTAGTAGTTTTAAACCATTAATGAATCTATTTTGTTGAATTTGAATTGTTAATAAGCATAACATGCTGAGCATTGTGACTTGACTTCCCATGCTATTGGGGTCAACAAACGAGTTTGCCCATCGATCCCCCCAATGATATTGGGGGTGGGTTGCAAGATAGATGCAGAGCATGATTAAGCTCAGTGGGATCACAGTTTCTAGGATTTTGGAGTAATCAACACTCTTTTGTTGCAGATATAGAAGGGTCAATCCAGCAATCAGTAATCTGGATGGCCCATCAAATGCATTCCAATTCTTTTCGAAGGAGATTAGTTGTTGTACTGCAGTTGCTAAAAAAATACTGCCTAAAGCAATGACTATGTATGTTGATTTCTTATTTGTTATGAACGCAACTTTACTTCTAAGCAGTTCATAGATGAACAATAGGAAAATTGCATACAGTGAAAGATGTACGCCATGCTTGATTAGTAAAAAACTAATTGGGAACCAAATAATTAGCCATTTAATTGGATTAAATTGGTTGAATGTGGGTAGCATGCCCTAATTATAGTTATGATGTTGACAACTATCAGAGATTTTTAATGTATAAAAAAGTTTACGTTTGTTGTCCAGGTAATGCAATGACGGCCG
>JACCDN010543510.1_pt1 | contig 21379 bp, 14 predicted proteins | sample 7441691 | NCBI WGS metagenome assembly JACCDN01 (sample SAMN15323439, study PRJNA562643) | freshwater metagenome | isolation source: river surface water | place: USA:Blue River Watershed | collected 2017-08-16 | reverse complement strand
CGCCTCGCGGAGATCACTGGTGGACTGTACTTGCCTTTTTATGTAGATCATACTACCGAAGAGCACCTGGATGAAGATATGACGGTAGACTTAGCTGCCTTCAAGGTTTTTTTAGAAACTTTCCTTCCTCATTCGCGTGGGTAAGAAGCTTATAAAAAAATCAGACACAATCTGAGGCTCTAAGGCCTGTTAAAAACAGAAGTCATCAATGAGTGAGGCAATTGGCCAAGATCCCAAGAGTACTAAGGCGCATTTTTGAAGCAGTCTATTCTCATCTTATGCTTCTTCTATGTCCTCCATCACGCACCCTGAAGCGACGTGTCGGGCGCCTCCCTACGTTCCTAACTACACTATCTCCCTACGCTAAAGCTTCGTTAGGCAAGGAAACTTCGGGAGACAGGTAGCTCTTCGATCGCTCCATTACCTCACTTTTGATCACTTTATCCACTCCCGTTCCACTGTTTATGGGCCTTAAATATTCTTTGTCAGGTAGCATGAGGTCTACTAAAGAAAAGACTTGTGCTCATTCCAATAATGAGTCTACTAGAACCTCTGAGAAGGCCAAGCCCTAAACATATCCACAGGCAGTCCTAAAGATCCTTTCATCCTGGGTGTCTATGGTTTCGCTCTCGGGTCTTGTATTTCGTGTCCTAAGGCTTATTTGCCTCACCGATGCAAATTTCTCAAACTTTAGGCTTGACTTTTTGCATCCATTCCGTAAGGTCTTATCCCAATCTTTAACATCAAGGAGCTCTATGTCCAGAATTTGTTTTCTAACCGGTAAAAAGCCCATCCGTGGCCGTTCTATCATCCGTAAAGGTCAGTCCAAGAAAAGCGGCGGTATCGGTATGCACGTCACAAAAAAGACAAACCGCACCTTTCGGCCCAATTTGCAGCGTATCCGTGTCCAGCTTCCGAGCGGGCAGGTAAAGCGTCTCTGGGTCTGCGTAAAGATGATTAAAGCCGGCTTAGTACAAAAGGCAGCCTAAAAATTTCATAAATCGAGGGTTAATAGCCTTCCCCCCCCTCCCCCACCCTACGCTCTCTGAGCTTCAGGTGGCAAGCCCCCCTGAAGCTCAGTTAGAGCTAGGAGTGTCTCCCGAAGTTTCAACGTAGGGAGACGGGCGGCAGGCCCCCCTCTAAGTGCTAGGGTGAAAATATTTCACATTTATGCATCCCTATATTCAAAGCGTTCTTCAAGGCGTCAAGAGTAGAAATCCAGACGAGAAAGAATTTTTGCAAGCCGTGACAGAGGTCTTAGAAAGCCTCAGTCCTGTCCTGCCAGAGCACCCAGAAATAGAGCAGCATAGGCTCTTAGAACGTATCTGCGAGCCGGAAAGGCAGATCCTATTTCGCGTGGCGTGGGAGGCAGATAGTGGGGATATCCAGGTCAACCGCGGGTTTAGAGTCGGGTTTAATAGCGTCATTGGCCCCTATAAGGGTGGGCTGAGGTTTCACCCTAGCGTCAATCTCAGTGTCATTAAGTTTCTGGGCTTTGAGCAAATTTTTAAAAACAGCCTAACAGGCCTTTATATAGGCGGAGCCAAAGGCGGGTCAGACTTTGATCCCAAGGGCAAGTCAGACCGCGAGGTCATGCGTTTTTGCCAAGCCTTTATGGACGAGCTGCAGCGCCACATTAGCGACAAATGCGACATCCCAGCTGGGGATATCGGGGTGGGTAATCGCGAAATAGGCTATATGTTTGGCCACTACAAGCGCCTGAAAAACCGTTATGAGATGGGGGTATTTACTGGGAAAAATGTAGCTTGGGGAGGCTCTTTAGTCCGCAAAGAAGCAACGGGATACGGCTGTGTCTATTTTGCTGAGGAGATGATGCGTGCCCGCCAAAAAGACTTTGCGGGGAAGACTGCTATCGTCTCTGGCTCAGGCAATGTGGCCCTTTACGCTATCAAAAAGCTGCAAGAGCTAAAGGTGAAGGTGGTGGCCTGCTCAGACTCTGACGGCTATATTTACGACGAACAAGGGCTAAACTTTGAAACCCTGCGCCAGCTCAAAGAAGAGCAGCGCGAGCGCCTCAGCCGTTATACAGACTTCCACAAAAGCGCACAGTATAAGCCTAGAGGCAATATCTGGGAGGTCCCCTGCCAAATGGCCTTCCCTTGTGCTACTCAAAACGAGCTAGATGGCCAAGATGCAGAACTATTGGTCAAAAATGGCTGTATTTTGGTCTCTGAGGGAGCGAATATGCCCACTACGCCGGAGGGTATAGCTGTATTTCAAAAGGCAGGAGTGCTCTACGGCCCAGGTAAGGCTGCGAATGCCGGTGGGGTAGCAGTGTCTGCTCTGGAAATGCAGCAAAATGCTTACTGGTCAGCCTGGAGCTTCGAAGAAGTAGACGCGAAGCTAAAAAGCATCATGGCTCATATCCATAAGACCTGCGTCCACTACTCGCAAAAATATGCCCAAAGGCCCGATGATTATGTCCTGGGGGCCAATGTCGGGGGATTTTTGCGCGTCGCCCAAGCCATGATAGCCATGGGCTTTTAGACAGAGACCTTAGGAGACCCCCTCCCCCCCAAGATTAAAAGTGACATTTTTCTATAATTCTTCTGCTAAACCGCTTCTTAAGAGCTCAGTTTAGCTAGTCTCGCTTTCTTGATTTAGCTTTGTTGAAAGGCAAAAGACTATCCTATTCAAAGCGTTTTCACTTACTTCCAAGAAAAAATCATAGACTGCACCATGTCTTCCGCCTCTCAAGCCTTACCTAGAACGCTTTTCCCCTTTATTGGGTATTTCCTAAAGGGTCATAAGTCTGCTATAGTCCCTTATTGCCTACTGGCCTTTGCGGCAGGCTTCTGGGGGCCTTTGAATAGCCTCCTTTTAAAACAGCTGATAAATAGACTGCCTGCAGCTGCCCAAGAGGGAGTCGGTCTTTTGTGGGTTCCCGCCAGCTTACTGGTGCTAAACTTCATTGTATTGGATAACTTTACCTGGCGGGGTGCGACCTATATTCGGTATCGTTTTTTACCGTCTTTGTTAAGCCAAATAGATAGTGCTTTATTAGGTTATACTTTGCAGCATTCCTATCAGTTTTTTCAGGAGCGCATGGCTGGCACGCTGTCTAAGCAGTTCTTTCAGTGTGTCGATGGAATAGAGAAGATCCTTTCTTCTAGTCTCTGTAACTTTTTGAGAGCTTCTTCATTGCTGCTTATGGCCTTTATCTGTGCCTTTGGGGTGCATCCAGTTTTTTTTACGATTCTTGTGGTTTGGAGTCTTATTTTTTTTAGCTTCAGTTTAGGCATGTCCAAAAAGCTCGCTACTTTAGCAGAAGAGCAGGCAGCCAAAGAGTCTGTTTTGGGCGGGCAGATTATTGATAGCTTATCCCATGCAATGAGTGTACACCTCTTTTCTGGGAGGCAGCACGAAACCAGCCGCCGAGAGCCAGCCTTGGCTGAATACAAGAAAGCCTATCAAGCCAAGGAACGTTACGCGCTTTGCATGCATGCTATACAAGGCGGTCTTATCGCCTTGATGATGGCTTTTGCGGTCTACTTTCTGATCTACTTGTACGGGAAGGGTTTGGTGACGATAGGGGACTTTGCTCTCATCTTGGGTCTATCTATGGAGACAGGCCATATGATGTGGTTCACTATGTCAGAAGTGGATGAATTCAATAAGGCAGCGGGCCGCTGCAAGCAAAGCTTAAAGTCTTTGCTCCTACCCCTTTCTATCCAAGATAAGCCGGAGGCTAAGCCTCTAGAGTACAAAGCAGGTAAAATCACTTTCGATCAAGTGACTTTCCAGTATCAGAAAGGCAAAGACTTGTTTCAGGATCTATCTGTAGAAGTCTTACCTGGTCAAAAAGTGGGCCTCGTGGGCTATTCTGGTGGAGGCAAGACCAGTTTTATCAGCCTCATGCTAAGGCTCTATGACTTAGATAAGGGCCGTATACTCATAGATGGGCAAAATATACAGGACATCACTCAAGCTTCTTTGCGGGAAGCCATTGCTGTGATTCCTCAAGATCCCGCTCTCTTTCATAGGAGCTTGATGGAAAACATTCGCTATGGCCGTCTGGATGCTACCGATGCAGAAGTGATGGAGGCAGCTAAAAGGGCACATGCCCATTTATTTATTCAGCAGCTTCCTCAAGGGTATGATACGTTGGTGGGAGAGCGTGGGGTAAAGCTATCGGGTGGACAGCGTCAACGTATTGCTATTGCACGGGCTTTTCTGAAGAATGCACCTATTCTTGTTTTAGACGAGGCTACGATCCAGCTAGATTCCCTTACCGAAAGCCTTATCCAGGCCTCTTTATGGGACCTAATACAATCATCTCCGCATTCCTCTCGCTGCACTGAGGCCTCTGCTGGAGTAATAGGGTCCAGGCCCTCTTCAATAGACATGAATAGTTCTGCTCCTTATCCGAAGACAGTCATAGTCGTTGCACACCGCCTATCTACGCTTTTGCATATGGACCGTATCTTAGTATTTGATAAGGGATCTATCGTAGAAGATGGTTCGCATACCGCTCTTATGCAAGAAAACGGCCTCTATAAAACTTTGTGGGATGCTCAAGTTGGAGGCTTCTTGGGGGATTCCGGGAACACGCAGCCCAGTCAGGAAGATGCCTGACCTCAGCGTTTTTTAAGGCCCAAATACGCAAGCGCTGAACCCGCAATCAGCGTAGTCGCGCCGATATTCAGGTAGAGGGCCCAGGGGCCCATGTCGAGGCTTGCTGGAGGCACAAAGCCGATAAAAAACACAAACAGCGTCGAGCAAAAGCCAGACCCGCCTAAGGCTAGCATGCCTAGCCTTCCTCCTGGTACCCGGAAAGCACGGGGTAGATCAGGCCTTTTAAATCTCAGGTAAATAGCCGAGGCAAACATACATAAGAGGCCTAACATATAGGTGTTAGAAGTCGTCGCCGTTAGTAGCCAGAAAGTACTGTTTACAGAGGGGCTGATGGAGAAGAACACAAAAGTCATCACCGTTACCACTGTCGCCTGAAAGAACAAGAGGCGCTGGGGGGCTCCAGCTGGATTTAACGCTTGGAAGTAAACCGGCAAATAGCCCTGTTCCTTTGCGCTTGCGTGGAGGCTTCTCACTGGGTTCATAATCCAGATATTGATGGTGGCTAGCGCCCCAAATAAAACACAAATGCCCATCAGTTTCGCCATTTGAGGGAAGCCTAAGGCGCCAAACATAGTATTAAAAGCTTGCATAATCCCTGCATCTAAAGAAAGGCTGTCTTTGGGTATGACTAAGGCAATCGCAAGAGATCCCAAGATAGATATACCTAGAACGATAGCAGAGCACAGTAAAATAGCCTTTGGAAAGTTTTTCTGCGGGTTTTTTACCTCACGGACGTGGGTTGCAGACAGCTCTATACCTGAAAAGGCAATAAACGTACCTGCCAAAAATGCAAGTTCGCTAAAGGTTTGGATATCAGGCAAATAAGAGTCCTCAAAACTCAGGACAGATGGGCGGCCGCTCAGCATCCAATATACAGCCAAGCCCACAATCACAAGGCCGGGGAAAATGGTGCCTACGGTGCAGCCTAAGGAAGAAACTAGGTTTGATAGCTTTACCCCCCGGCAATTGAGCAGTGTGCCCGCCCACATGACTAGTAGGATGGTACCCACGGTGAAATAAGCACTCTCCGCCCAATGCGGATTGACTAAGAGCGCAAAGGTACCTGCTAAAAATGCGATCACTGCAGGGAAGTACGTAAAGCCCTTGGCCATCATGCACCACGCTGTAAAAAAGCCCCACTTAGGGCCCAAAGCCTCTGTCACCCAAGTAGAAACGCCTCCTTCTTTGTGGGTAAACATCGTAGCTAGCTCTGCTGAAATGAGGGCAGAGGGGATAAAAAAGATGATAATCGACAGCCCGTAATAGAAGAATAAACTCAGCCCACAGTTGGCCATTACAGGTAAGTTTCGCAGGCTAGCTATGGCTGCTACATTCATCAAAGCCAAGGCTATAACGCCTAAGGAAGGCTTCGGGGATAATTTGGACTGGTGAGCCTTATCGGCTGGCTGAGTTTGCATGAAAGGCGTTGGTAATAAAGTCAGTGTGTCTTATATAAGAATTTCAAGTACCCTAGAAGTTTGCCCCTTAAAGTCAAGATCCTTTGCTGCTAAACTTTTTTTGCTTATCAGCCTTTTTTCACGCTTCTAGGGCTTGTGTTCACGTTTTTTAAGGACAAACAAGGCGAGAGCTTCTTCGAGTGCTTGAACATCAATAGGCTTCGTTAAAAAGCTAGTCATCCCTGCACTCAGGCAGCGGTTTTTATCGGTGCCTTGGGCGCTAGCAGTTAGGGCGATGATAGGGGGTTGTTTTTCAGGTGGAAACTCCTTTCTAATGCGTAGGGTTGCATCTACTCCGTCTAGTGTAGGCATGTGCATATCCATCAGTATTAGATCATAGGCCTTGTTTTTGAGTTTCTCTAGCACTTCTAGGCCATTTTGGGCAAGGTCTGCATTATAGCCTATACGCTTGAGTAGCAATAAGGCCACTTTTTGGTTTATCACGTTATCTTCAGCTAGGAGGATGCTAAAGGATTGTTTTTCATCCAAGCTAGGTAAAGCTTGTGAGGATGTCCTAGAAGTAGTAGCCTCGAAGTTAACCTTAGCGCTAGACCTCTTGTATAACCCTTGTCTTTTGGTCTCTGGGTTCGTCAAAAATAAGCTCGGAATCCTCATGTACGCTTTTGTACACTCCGGTTCCTCATTTATTTTTTCCTGCCCAGAAACCAAAATACGTGGTTCTGCAAGAGGTCTAATATTCAGCGAGGAGGCGTCTATCTGTGGTTTTGGGCTTAGAGCGTTTTGCAAGGCCTCAAAAAGCAAGCTATGTTTGATGGGTTTTGGAATGATAGCCTGTAATTTTAGGCTTTTAAGGTTTTCGCGTAAAGTAATCGCATTTTTACTCAGTAGGCAGATACAGCGGCTCAAAAGATCTGGGCTTAAGGTTTGTAATGCTTCATGGGTGGATGGGCTGAGCGTATCGCCCGGAAGGTCCAAGAGCAAGACATGAAAAGTAGACAAATTTTTCCCTGACCTTAGGCTATCTTCTAGGCTAGGAGAAGGATAGGGGACTAAGCCCCATTTTTGCAGAACAGAGGAAAGGATACAAGCATTCATATCGCCATTAGAAATAAATAAGATAGACTTGTTTTTAAGCAGCTCTGCTTGCTCAGGCTCGTCCCTGGGTGAGGTATCCAGAGCTGCCTGGATAGCCACCCTAAATGTGGAACCTAGGCCTACCTGGCTTTCTACGGTAATGTCTCCACCCATGGCTTCAGCTAGGTATTTGCAGATGGTAAGACCCAGGCCTGTTCCGCCATATTTGCGGGTGGTAGAGGAATCTGCCTGAGTAAAGGGCTTAAATAAAATATCAAGCCTGTCTTGTGAAATGCCTATGCCGCTGTCCTGGATTTCAATTAAAATCGCTTGCAGGGGGCCCGTGCTTTCTTGTTTGCTAGCGCGGACTTGTATGCTACCTTTTTCAGTAAATTTCAGGGCATTTCCTAGCAGGTTGATGACTATTTGCCGAAGGCGAGTGGGGTCTCCTATTAGGTGAGGGTTTAATTCAGGGCTTATGCTCAGCGACAGATCGAGGTGTTTTTTGCTAGCCTCCAGCGCAAAGAGGTCTAGCGCCTCTTCGAGGCAGGCTCTAAAATTAAAGGGAATGTTTTCTACTTGCATTTTACCTGCTTCTATCTTGGAAAAGTCTAAAATGTCATTGATGAGGCTTAGCAAGGCTTTGCTACTAAATTTTATGGTTTCTACAAAGTCTTGTTGAGTCGGACTTAAAATGGTATCTGCTAAGAGGGTCGTCATTCCAATAACAGCATTCATGGGAGTTCGGATCTCATGGCTCATATTGGCTAAAAACTCGCTCTTAGCCTTATTCGCTGCAGCAGCTTGCTCTGCCATACGATTAGCTGTGGCAAGAGCTCTAGAGTATTCCTTGTTGAGAATCTCAATTTGCTGGTTAGAGTGTTGTAAGGCTTCTTGAGGATTGGTTTTAGGTGGTTTTATAAAGCCTAGGTATCGGATCTCCCCTTCATAAAGCAGTTTATGAATACTGACTAGCGTGTTAAAAAGCCCTCCTTTACTCGAGCGAAGCTCCATAGTAAGCTCTACCGAATGGCCTACTGCAGGGACTACTGAAGAGATGTCTGGCTGGCTTTCAAGCTGCAGGTAAAGCTGGTCTAATAAGGACCGGTTAGGAAACAAGCTAAAATGCTCTTGCCCAGCTAAGGGAAGGGTTTTTGGTCCAAAAAGCTCTAAAAAGGCTTTGTTGTAGTAGATAAGCAAGCGATCTTTATCTTCTAAGTAAAAAGGGTCTTGAATATGATCAAAAACATAAAAAGACCAATGCTCTCTTGGGGATAGAGAAAGATAAGACAAAGCCATGGTACATGCTAAGAAGTTTTCGGGACAATAGCTAGGGCGAAGATCGCTTACTTTTGGAGGAGCTTAAAAAATCAGGTCTATCTTAGCTATAGCTTTAGCTGGGCCGGTAATGCTCACTTCACCGTCTGGGCTTACTTCACCCAGCAGGGTTCCTCCTTCCATCAGAATACGCAAAGGTGAAGAGCAAAGATGCAGCTTTACAGCCCAGGCAGCACAAGCAGCTGCGCTACTGCCGGATGCTAGGGTATACCCAGCTCCCCTTTCCCAGATAGCTATGCGGAGGGTATGCGCGTCTATCACTTCTACAAATTGCACGTTTGTTTTTTTAGGAAAGCGAGGATGGTTTTCTATTTTGTGGCCTATCGCGAGGAGTTGAGCTTTATCGAGAGTCTCTACCTGGATGATGGCATGAGGGTTCCCGATATTCACTGGGTAGAAATCGATCTTAAGGCCCTCTAGGCTTAGGGTTTCAGGATTGGGAAATTCTGTATTCAGAAACTGTGCTTGTCCCAAGTTGACAGTAATTGTTTCTCCTTTTTTATCTAGTTTGCAAGCAGTGAGGCCACCCAAAGTTTCTATCATAAAGGGGGTATCTTTCACTAAGGCTCTATCCCAGAGGTATTTTGCGAAAATACGAAGGCCATTGCCACTTTTTTCAGCCTCACTCCCATCTGGATTAAAGATTTTTAATTTAAATTGGGCCTTGTCTGTGGGTAAAGGGCCATATAAGAGACCATCGCTGCCTATACCATAATGCCGGTGGCACATGGCTTTTATATCGTTTTGTGATGGGCAGGTAGTGAAGACTTGGGCATCTAATATCAGGTAGTCATTCCCGAGTGCCTCGTATTTATAGAGTTGCATACAGCGCAGAAACTAGTGCATCTTCCGAAAGCATGCAAGACTCAAGGTTTAAAAAAATAGCCTCCCACTTGGTAGCTGATGTATAGATACAGCAAGGGCGGTATAGCTCAAAAATATCTAGAGCAGCAGCGCAGCAGCCCTTTCTAAACGAGGTCTTATAGATAGCCTGCTTTTGAAAAAGACTTGTACAGGTAAGAAATAAGGCTTGATCCTTTAGTGGCGTTACTGTAAGGATGATGGAGTTTTCTTACCCCTATTGATGCGTGTTTTTCGTTTCTCTTTATGCCTTTTGTGTTTTGGCTTGTATCTAGTGCTCCCAGCTTGTAAGAGTGAAAAAGCAATTACCTTGCCTCCCATTAAGGTCGGTATACTGCACTCACAGCATGGTTTATTGGCGGATACTGAAAAAGCTATCATGAATGCTACGCTTTTGGCGATACAGGAGATTAATAGCCAGGGGGGCGTCTTAGGTAGAGACATCTTGCCTATAGTAGGAGACGGCAAGTCATCGCCGCCTATTTTTAAAAAAGAGGCTGAAAGACTCATTAAAGAAGAGGGAGTCTCTGCTATTTTTGGAGGTTTTACCTCAGACTCTAGGCAGGCTATCAGAGAAATAGTCGAGCGCGAGGCTTCTATTCTTTTTTACCCCATGCAATACGAGGGGCTAGAGCAGTCTAAAAATATCATCTATATGGGAGCTTGCCCCAATCAAGGGGCGATACCAGCTATCTCCTGGGCTTTTAAGAACCTTGGAAAACGTTTTGCTATACTGGGTTACCCTTCCCGCTATTCTTATGCATTAAATGCGGTGATCAAAGACCATATTCATGCATTAGGGGGAGATCTTGTGCTAGAATGCTATTTTGAAAGAAGTAATCCTGATTTTTCAGAGCTGATCGCCGCCTTAGAAAGAGAAAAAGTAGAGGTGGTTTTAACCTCTCAAGGCTACTATCTGAGCCATATTTTTTTTGATACGCTTTCTCATGCAAAGCCAGAACTGAGGGATCTTCCCATCTTTATGTTTGGGATTTCTAGCATGCATATTTCTTCTTTTATGGAAGGCAAATATGTGATTTGGAACTATTACGATCAGGTAAATCCTGTCCCTCAAGGGCTTGATTTTGTGAAGGCCTATGGGGAAAAATTTGGACATGAAGGGGCCATTTCTGATCCCATGGTTTCAGCCTATTTGGGTGTCTATTTATGGTCAAAAGCGGTAGCTCAGGCAGAATCTGCTAGTCCAGATAAGGTTTTAGCCTATCTGTCTTCCCAAAGCATAGAAGGGCCCTATGGACTGGTTTATATATCACCTGAAAACAACCATTCTTACCGAAACGTCTACATCAGCCGTATTATGGAAGATGGTTCGCCAGCTGTTGTCTGGCAGAGTACTGTGCCTGTGGCCCCCGAGCCCTTTCCTGCTTTTCATTCTCTAGAAGAGTGGCAGACCATTCTTGATAAACTCCCAGGGGTATAAGTCCAAAGCTTGCTAAGGCTGCAGGGCAGGAGGTTTTCAGCAGTGGGCCTAGTGCAAGAGGTCTGTTGTCTTATTTTAGCTGGTGAGGAGCTTGGCTCGTTTTTCAAGCAAGGGAAACTGCAAGGTGACGAGTGTTCCTACTCCTTCTTCGCTATTGATCCCGATAAAACCCCCGTGGTCTCTTACAATGCGCTGTACAATCATCATACCTAAGCCATTTCCAGTGCTTTTGGTAGAAGCATAGGGCTCAAAGACTTTGGGTAAATCGTAGCTATGGATGCCGCAGCCATTATCTGCAATATAAATATAAAGAAAAGCATCATCAGCCTTAGCGCTAATTTTAATTACACCGCCTCCATCCATGGCTTCAGAGGCATTACGCAGGAGGTTGAAAAAGACTTGTTTGACCTGCCCTAGATCTGCCCAGAGAGGAGGAAGCGTTTGCTCTAGAAAGAGCTCTACTTGGATATGCAGGTCTTCTAGCTCTCTGGAAATAAAGTGAATGACTTCTTCAATCAAGCTCTTCAGGTCTAGGGCCTTTTTTTCAGGTACTGCCGGGCGTATGGCTTCTAAAAAGTGCTTGATGATCCCATCCAGACGTTTGACTTCAGCTAGACAGACCTGTAAGGCCTCTTTGAGTTTGCCCTGGTTTTTGTCTGGGTCTTCATAGGATTTGGCGTCTAGGAGGCGTTGCATCAGTTGCAGGTGAATATGTATAGAGTTGAGAGGGTTGCCTAGTTCGTGTGCTACTCCCGCTGCTAGGGTAAAAATAGAGTTAATTTTTGCATTTTCTACATAGGCTTCATGGCTGAGACGCTCTTCAGTTAGGTCTGTAAAAATCAAGGCAAAGCGACGTTCAAGTTTGTTAAACTTATCCTCTACCTCAAAGGCTACGATGTGTACCCGTAGGTAACGCTTTTCTGGGTAGTGAATCTCTATTTCTCGGGTTAGAGTGGGGGGGAGTCTATCCTGGGCGTAGAATTCTTTTATAAACATCCGTTTCAGGTCTGGTAAGAGCTGCCAGAGTTCTAGGGTGGCCACATCTTTCTCCTTCAAGCCAAGAAGCTGCATAGCGGCTCTATTGGCATAGTGGATTCCCCCTTCCTGGCCAAGGACGATCATTCCCTCTTGCATGATGTTAAAGACAGTTTCAAGGAGGAGGCGCTCACGGGCTAGGCGCTGCACAAGAATGGTAAGGTTTGTGCTATCTAAATGGTCTAGCTGGCCTAAGATTTTGTCTAAAGGGCTCTGTTTCATTCTTCTAGTGTGCCGGGGGGATAAGGATTTGTAAAGGGCATTGAATAGACCTCTTGGAAAATCTTTTTTGCTCTCCGGCTTCGTCAAAAATGGATTCAGAATCCTTTCTTATGCATCCTTTAAGGGGGGGGGAGGTAGAGGATTTCTTCTTTTTTGAAAAGGCGAAGAGCTAAAGCAGTCATCCTTTAATCCCTTTTAGCCTATTTTGATAATTAAAGATCGTTATAGGCTGGGGTTTGTAGACTTTAGTCAAAATTATCAGGGGGGAGGGGGACCTTTCGATTTCGCCCTACGGCTACGGCGTAATTTTAGCTCCTACCTCGCTAGGGGGGGCTTGCCGGGCATAGCTCGTAGAGCGTAGCCTGAAGGGGGTAGCCCTTTTTCCTCTTCATCTTAAAAAAACGGTGAGAACCTCTTTTTTAAAAATGAGCTTGCAAAAACTGAGAAAGCTGACTTAAATGTAAAAGAACAAAAATAAATTATAGGTTTCGGTATATAAAAGTTGAAGCAAAAAGTCAAGCCTAAAATGCGAAAAAAGTTAAACTACCTGATAAAAAAAATTAGGGGGCATAAACAGTGAAAAATGAGGGGGTGAAGTGATAAAAAATGAGTTAATGGATGGGGTCAAAAAGAGGTCTCAAATGACTTTTAGGGGGATCAGGCTTCAGGCTTCGCTCGTTGAGCTTCGCCTGACACGTCGCTCTCTGAGCTACCTGTCTCCTGAAGGCTCGGCGTAGGGAGACGCCCGACACGTCAGGCAATAAGTTCCCTGACGCGAGCTTAGAGCTAAAATTATGCCGTAGCTTGAAAAGCAAAGGCGAAAGGCCATCCAATATGATACTCAATTTCGAAATAATTCCATAATCCAAATGGAATTGGGCTTTCCAAGGCGAAGAGCGTCGTTATATTCATAAATGGTTTTGCGGTTTACACGTAGGGAAAAGCCGAACTTTAGTCTTACAATTGGGAGAAAAAGCTGAAGTGACCACTTCGGTCACCGCTAAACGCCTCAAAGATGATATCATAATTATTGCAGTACATAATTCACTAAAAAGAAGTCCTCTAGACCTTTATCGGTCCAGAAGGAGTATCGAAACCCTGTTTCGTTCCCTTAAAACCAACCAATTTAATATAGAATCTACAAGTATTGCGGCCCCCTTAAAACTGCGAAATTTAATTAGGTTACTTGCGAAAGTAGGTATTATCTTAGTTAGCCTGCCAGGCATTACCCTATGCCGAGCCTTCAGGCGTCGCTCTTCCCCCTACGCTAAAGCTTCGTTAGGCAAGGAAACTACGGGAGACAGGTAGCTTTTAAAGCGACGTGTCGGGCGAAGCTCAACGAGCGAAGCCCGAAGCCAGGGAGCAAAATACATGCTTTCCCAAGTGGCCTATCCCTATTATCATTTTATGCTTCTTCCATGTCCTCCATCACACACCCTATATTTCTTCACATTTTCCTATTCGCTTTATCATTAAAGCCCACGGCTATCTCCATAAAAGTTTTTTCAGATCGCTCTTTGATCGCGTTTATTACCTCATTTTTAATGACTTTATCCCCTCCCGTTCCACTGTTTATGCGCTCTAAATATTTTTTGTCAGGTAGTATGGTCAAGGTCAATAAATCTTTACTGCCCAGCAAACAGGCTTGGCTCTACGAGCTACTTGTCTCCAGCCGTGGCAGGCATAGCTCACAGAACGTAGCCTGAAGTTTTCCTTGCTTAACGAAGTTTTAGCGTCATTAGGAGCATAGGGAGACGCCCGAAATGTCGGGCGATAGGCCAGCCAAAGCAAATAAACACAACTTTCCTGGCCAGGAAACAAAATACGTAGTTTTGCAAGCGATCTAACGTAATCATACCCGTCATCATTCTCATTAAACAATTTGCTCTTGACTTATTTAGTGAAACATACTCGCATACCCACTTGGTAAGTTTTAGATTTTTCATACAAGCTTGGCCGCCAGCTTTCCCGCTGTTTATCAAGCTTAAACCTTGCCCATTTTTTTGTCAGGTAGTGTAAGCAGAGAAGTCTGTAGAACCTAATCTAAGGGCAAAACCTGTTAGTCTACCAGCTTCATACGGGTCAGTTCACTCATCTTATTTTTTATGATAGGTTTTTTTGGGGGGGAATTGCTTGGAAAGATACCGCTGATAGAGGGGTAGGTTCTCGCCCTAGCGTCTACAGATGCTCTCAAGCGCTAACTGTTTCCTGCTGAGCCAGGCTTTAATTGTCTGTTTCGTCCTCATCCATGTCCTTCTCGGGTTCTTCGAGGTCTCCTTTAGAGGCTTGGATCGTCTGCAGGGCAATCTCACGAATATCAAATAAGATGCGGGAAGACTCTTTTTTAAAAAACTGGTTTAGCTTTAAAAAGGAGTCTCCTGGAAAGGCTTGAATATGCTTGAGGCTCTCGCTCACAAGACGTACAATATGCTTGCAGTGGTAGATACAAAGGGGCCAGTCTCCCATCTCTTGGCAGGCAAATCCTAAAGTAGCCTCCTGCTCTATCTGGCGTAGACTTTGGGCATGAGGCCATAGGACGTGTGCTGGCAGCAATGTCCCCACTTCTTTGATGAGAAGCTCTGTTAGGCTTGTCAGACAAGCCAGCAAGCCTCGTAGCATCAGTAATGGAAGGTTGCGATGGAGGCTATATATAGTCTTGCTTTCTTGGTTGAGATTGCGAATGAGAACCTCTATGTTCTTGTTGAAATCCTCTTTTTTTGCTGGGCTCCAATGGTCTAGGTCTTGAGTCACAACCATCCATTGCAGTTCTTTAGTTTTTATCAGATAAGCAATTTTGTTTAAATGATCGGGTTCATCTTTTAGACTTTGGTAAAGATTTAAAAACTGCATCAAATCAAGATCTGCGAGCTTTAACGGGAGCTGCCAGCTCAGGCTTTTCCAGGCCTTGTCATAGCTAGAGCCTGAGCCGCCCAAGTCAGAATCATCATTCGAATTATATCTATACATGGTCGCGTTTGAAAGGTTAGATAGAAGAGATACCCTAAGTCCCAAGTGTTGTCGAGCCCTTCTTGCAAGGCTTAAGGTATCAAAATATGGAGCCTTATTGCAACCAAAATTATATTTGAGGCCTATAAACCTTATTTTTGCCTTCAGCACTCAGCTCAATAGCCCCCTTAAGGCTCTTTCCTTCCTCTACTAGGGTTTTTGCTGTAATAGGGTCTTTTGTATCTCTGAAAGGGTCTCTGGCTATGTCTGGAGGAACTAGACCTAGACTCTTGCTTGGTTTCTGTTTTCTCGCTAGAGAAAAAGCCAGTGAAAAACTGCTTTATTTTTGCCCACAATGAAGTCTCTTGGCTTTTTAAAATAGCTTCTTCTAGGGATTGTTTTTTTTGTAAACTAGCGCGTGAAGGCTCATAGTCCATGCTGCTTTTTGTGGAAGTTCTAGGCTCCTGTTCCCTTCGAAGGGGAGGGCGATTGAAGCTAGGACGGGTAGGATATGGCTTTTGCTGGTTATTGTCAGTAGGTTTAGGGAATCTCCTGGGAGCCTCTGTCTGCTCTTCTCTCGTTCTTGGACGAAGACTTTTTTGGGGCGCTGAGGGCTCTTCTATGGCTTTGGTGACAGTTTCTTGCTCAATAGGAGCTTTTGCAGCGACTTCAGGAGTTTTTGCTTCTGTCTTTTCTACTTTTTTTTCAGGTTTTGGTGGCGCTATGGGCTGTTCTACAATCCCAAAAGTAGGGTTAGAGGCATCGGGAGTTTTACTTTGGCCATGGCTGCTTTTTTTCCAGCGCGAGCGCATGTTGCTACTTTTTCTAGGTTTTTCAGTAATAGAATGCTGAAGGTCTGTTTGTTGAGTTACTGGACCTGCTGTTGGGTCTTGTGGAAGATCGTTATGAGTCATTTTTATAAGATGGTATATAGAAGGTTTTCTTGTCCCTTCTAGGATATGGTGTTAGCCCTAAAATAGTCTCTAGGCACAGTGCTGATTGAGGCCTAGCCTATTTATTATAAACGTTTTTAGATAAGACTTCTTGGGAAACCATTGTCTTTTGCTCCCTAGGTTCAGGCTTCAGGCTACGCTTTAAAAGCTTCGCCTGACAAATCGCTCTATGAGCTACTTGTCTCCCGAAGCTCGACGTATCGGGCGTAGCTTTTAAAGCGTAGCCTAAAGAGCGCAGGGAGACGCCCGGCAGGCCAAGCAAGATAATACGTAGGTCCGCAAGAGGTCTACTGCTACTCTAATTTCAATCGTTCCGCTATAGTTTAGCTAAAAAACGCACTTTAAGGGTTTCATTAAATCATCTCACTGTAAGGATGAGCTTATTTAACTTAAATCCAGAGCATGAGTATTTTTTTATAAAGCTCAAGTTTAAAATTTTAGGAAAAAGCTTGCCTTAGTTTTCTAGTTGGCTTTATCCTGAAATCCATAAATCCCTAAGATAATATGGATAAACTAGAACACCTTTTTCAGCTACAAGATAGCTTTAATAAGCGACTAAACATCGATACACAAAACCTGAGTGAGGAAGGGAAAGCCCAATGGGCTCTGAACTTTGTCCGGGCGATGCAACAGGAATTGGCCGAATTAGTGGATTCCGTACCCTGGAAGTGGTGGGCCCGCTACCAGTCTTTTGATGAGCAAAATGCTCGAGTTGAAGTTGTGGATTTATTCCACTTCCTTATTGCTTTAGCCCAGGTATTTGGTATGTCAGCTGAGGATGTCTACGAGGCTTACCTCAAGAAAAATAAAATTAATCACGATAGGCAAGACGCGGGCTATGCGGTAAAAGATGCAGAGGATTGTAAGCATGTCTAGGCTAGCTTAACTTCTTTTGCAGCCAGGTATCACCCTGTGGGGCCTTTCGGGCGTCGCTCTGACGAACTACTTGTTTCCCGACGTGTCAGGCTTCAGGCTACGCTCTGTGAGCTATAGTCAATTTAGTTGAGATAGCGTATCTAAAAAAGGAATGAAGGGGTTTCAATAGCTTTCAAAATAGTTGATTGTATTGCCTTATGTGATCCATTTGTATACGCTAATTCAACTTAATCGACTATAGGTCTATGATTGAGGATGAAGGGGAATCAGACTGTCAACTTGCTTTTTCGGTTTTACTGAGCTATAGCTTAAACCTATCAGTGCTGATTCAATCTGTTTCTTATTTATTGCTTATGCGTCTTGTTTATTTTTTATTCCTAATTTTTATTTTACCCTCTCAGTTCAGTTTACCCACCCTGCAGGCTTTACCTTATCCTTATTGGCAAGAGAGCCACAAGACCCTCCCGCTTCACCCCAAGGCTGTTTGGAAAGAGCTGAATAATGGGCTAACTTACGTTATCCTTCCCTGCAAAGAGCCGCCTGAAAAGGTTAGCATCCAGCTATACGTCGCAGCGGGTTCTTTGATGGAAGAAGCTAGCGAACAGGGCCTAGCCCATTTTTTGGAGCATCTAGCCTTTCGAGGGTCTACGCACTTTCCTGAGGGTACGGTTACGTATTTGCAAAAATTAGGTTCTTCCTTTGGGCCCGATATTAACGCTTCTACTAGCTTTTTTGAGACGATTTACCAGCTAGAAATACCCGAAAACGACGAAGCTAGTCTGCACACAGCCTTGCTGGCTATGCAAGACTATGCATTTGGGGCAAAGCTCGAGGAGGCTGTGGTGGATGCTGAAAGAGCCGTCGTCCTTGCGGAAGAAAAAGCCTCTGATACGGTGGGCTACAGGGCCCAAAAAAAGCTGCTTGGTTTTGCAACAGAGGGCAGCCTTCTCCCAGAACGTTTCCCGATTGGCAAAACAGACGTGCTGCAAGACCTGAAAGCAGAGGATATTCAAAGATTTTATAAACAGTGGTACCAGCCTCAGCGTATGGTCTTAGTGATAGCCGGAGACATCCAGGTGGAAGCTGTAAGTGCTAAGATTCAAGAGCTCTTTGCTTCTTTCCCAAGAGGGAAAAATCTAAAAGAGCCCTTTTTAGGAAAACGCATCCCTCGTGGCACAGCAGCCTATGTGCATCAAGACCCAGAGCTGACCCAAACCGAGCTCATCCTCATGGTAGGGCATCCCCATGGCTTCGGCCCCTATACAGAGGAATCCTTTAGAGATGACCTCTACGAGGGTATATTGAGTGATATTTTTTGCACTCGCCTAAAAAAAGTCCAAAAGCAAGAAGGAGTGCCCTTTAGCCTGTCAGGCGTCAGTAGCTTTGCCTTAGAAGATTTTTCAAAGCTATATACGCTTTCAGCTACTATTCCTCAAGGGCAGTGGGCAAGTGCTCTTAGGCTCCTCCAGCAGCACCTGCAGACCTTTTTAGCCCAAGGGCCACAAGCATCAGAGCTAGAACAGGCTAAAAAAAGAGTTTTAAGGACCTGGGAAGAGTCTATCAAAAGGGAAGAGACCTATACTGCAAATGACTGGTGTCGAGGACTAATAGCTAGTATTTGCAACAAGCAGCCCTTCATTTCTCTCCAGCTTGGCTTTGAGCTGGCAGAGCAATTTTTAGAAGCTTTTACGCCTGAGTTTGCTCTAAGTTTGTTACAAAATTTCTTAGACGAAGCAGATCGGTTCATTTTCATCCGTACGCCTGAGGCTATTTCAAAAGAAGAGGTACTGCAAGCCTACGAAGAGGCTACTAGGCTACCTATCCTAGATCATCCTTGCTCTACAGTCTCCGAGCTTAACTATACTGTTTTTGAAAAGCCGGGAGCCGTAAAGAGCCAAAAATATATCCAGGACCTAGGTATACAGAGCATAGACTTTGCGAACAATGTCCACGCCAAGCTGAAGGTGACTGATTTTGAAAAAGAGGCCGTTTACATCACCCTTCGTTTTGGTGGAGGCCTTCTAGCGGAGCCAAAAGATAAGCGGGGCCTTGCGTTATTAGCAGAGTCTGCTTTCCTCCCAGGAGGGTTAAAGCACCATAGTGTGGATGATATTGTAGAACTACTTGCAGGTAAGGTGATTGATCTTCATTTTTCTGTGGGTGGAGATGCCTTTTATCTAACGGCTCATAGCTCTAAAAATGATGCAGAAGAAGCGTGTCAACTCCTGCTTGCCTATATGACAGACCCTGGCTATAGGGAAGAAGCCCTTCGGCAAGTTCATAAGAATATAGAGGCTGTATATAAGTATAGTACCCAAACCCCAGAAGGTGTTTTGGGCAATGCGGGGAGTAAGCTCTTAGCAGGAGGGGATGAACGCTTTGCCCTACCAGAGTATGAAAAGTTTATGCTTCTCACTATGCAAGATGTCCAGGCTTGGCTTGAGAAACCGCTTAGGCAGAGCCTGCTTGAAGTCTCTGTAGTGGGGGATTTTGATCTAGGATCGATGGAGGCTACCTTGGCCCGTACTGTTGGAGCCTTAGCAAAAAGAGATAAGACCAAGCCTTCCTATACTAAGGAGCGCAAGCTGAGCTTTCCCCGTGAGACCAAACGGGCAGAGCTTCCCTTTAAAAGTGAGCTAGATAGGGCCTTTGTGAGCATCAACTGGCCCACAAGTGATGCCAGAAAGCCTAAGAGGGTCCGTCGTTTAGCTGTTTTAGCAGAAGTTTTTAGAAACAAGATGTTGAAAACGGTGCGAGAAGAGCAGGGTCTGAGCTATTCTCCTTCAGCTGGGGCTCATATGTCACTGGTTTTCCCGGATTATGGTTACTTTTCTGCGGGGACTTTGGCTGAAACCAAGCATATGCCTGCTCTTGTTCAGAGTATTATCTGTATTGCAGAAGATTTAGCCCAAAATGGAGTCAGCCAGGAAGACTTTGACCTTGCGATGCAGCCTATCTTAAAAAATCTTAAAAACGATCTTAGGGATAATGGCTATTGGATGAACTCTGTCCTCAGCGGTAGCTACGAGCGGCCGATGCAGCTAGAGTGGTGCAGAAATAGAACTCAAGATATCGCTTCTATCACTCCTAAGGACTTGCAGGACCTAGCGAAAAAGTATCTCAGTCCAAATAAGGCTCTACAGCTCTTTGTGATTCCAAGAAAGAGTGAGGATGGTCCTACAAAATGATTTAAAAGATGCTATCTTATAAAACCTTACGCGAAAGCTGTTTGACTGATAGCCAGTGGTTAGCCTTTTTTCGAACTTTGACTGCGTTTCAGAAAGATAGAGATCCCTTTTCTAAGATAGTACGGGGATATTATTTGCTGAAGGGCGAAGAGCGGGTCCGTGTGTTTTTTGATATTCAGCCAGATGATTTTTTAGAACACTGCACACGAGATCCAGGCCTGGATGGAGGGGGACCTTTCCCATACGAGGACATAGCTTGGGTCTTACTCCCTATTCAAGCACAGGTGACCCAGCACTTCATACATCGTTTTGCAAGAGAAGTCAAAGTCCACTCTATGCATCAGCTATTTCTGCGTAAGCTTATTGCCCTGCTGAATACTTCTGGCCCTTTTCCGATACAGCATACCTTAGCTATGACAGAAGAGGAAAGGCTTGTACTCCCTTTGCTCCGTAACTACAAAAGGCTGGACTTTGATTTAGAACTTTGGGTGTCTGAGTATTTGCTGATATAGATTTTTTAATAAAAAGAGAGCTCGCCTTTTTAGAAAGAGCCTATTTGCTCTTAAGTCTGTCTTTTGTCTCATGTCTGTTTTAGCTTCTCAGTTTTTTGATTTTGATCTCCCGTTTTCACTCATTGCTCAGCATCCTACAGATAAGCGGGATGAGTCTCGGCTCTTTGTCTTTCATAGGAAGACAGGCGAGCGCCATCATACGATTTTTAAGCACTTGCTAGACTACCTGCCGCCTCAGGTGGGGCTTGTGCGAAATACAGTCAGCGTCCTCAAGGCTCGTATCCCCGCCTTGCGTCAGGGAGGGGGGCCTGTGGAATGTTTTTTACTAAAGCCTGGCTTAGGCGAAAAATCGTGGTGGTGCTTGCTAAGACCTTCTAAAAAACTAGCCATAGGGGAGTCCTTCGGGGTTAAAGGGTTTTTTCAGGCAAGAGTGGTAGAGAAAAGGGTAGATGGCCTGTGTCTTGTAGGGTTTGAGAGTGATTTTTCAGTACTGGCTCTTTCTGAGTGCCTTGGCCAGGTGCCCCTCCCGCCCTATATTAAAAACCATAGCATAGAAGAGAGCCGCTACCAAACCGTCTATGCAGATGAAAGCAAAAAGCAGGCTGTGGCTGCACCCACAGCCGGCCTTCACTTTACCCCAGAGCTCCTAGCAAAGCTAGAAAGAGCGGGCATTCCTAGCTATGATCTTTCCTTGCATGTGGGCCTGGGGACCTTTCAGCCCATAAAGGTAGATCATATCCAGGACCATCCTATGCATGCTGAAACCTATGAAATCAGCCCCAGGACAGCTCAGTTTGTACAGGAGCCTGGGCCTAGGATACGCCTGGCAGTCGGCACTACGACTACCCGTGCCCTAGAGCACTATATGTCTCTGCCTCGTCCGCTAGAGGGCGGTAAAAGTCAATATTATGAGGCCAAT
>JACCDN010093062.1_pt1 | contig 21383 bp, 18 predicted proteins | sample 7441691 | NCBI WGS metagenome assembly JACCDN01 (sample SAMN15323439, study PRJNA562643) | freshwater metagenome | isolation source: river surface water | place: USA:Blue River Watershed | collected 2017-08-16 | reverse complement strand
GCAGAGTAAACAAAGCATGTGGTTTCACCAAAGCGCTGAATCCAAGAAGTGCGCCCGTAGCCACCCACCAAGTCAGCTTGTGCTTTGCACCAGCAATCAAAGCCACATAAATAGTTGCGGTGATGAAGGCAAAATACATTGCCTCAGGCATGAAGTATGAAACATAGACGTGAATTGGGCTAAGTGCCGCAACAGTCGTAATCATCGCGCCCCAAGTGACGCTCAACAACTTGCGTGCGATCAAAAAGATAAATGTCAAAGTTACAAAGAAGAAAAGGATATTCAGTCCCTTGCCGCAGCTGTAGAAATCTGCTCCACAAGCACTTGTGCCCGAGTACAACCAAGAGAACAAATAGTTTGGGTACAGCTGCTCAGCAAACGGAGTGAATCGTGCCTGGATACTATAAACGTACTCATCCTGCATAACGGCAGGAAGTACCGGCCAAACGCGACCAATTGAAATCAGCGCTGCAATAAATGGAATTACTAGCCAAAAATAAGCACGATCAAAAGTCTTTGCAGCCAATTTAAACTCCTACTTTTTGTGCTTCACGCGCTTTGGAACTGAGGCAATGTCATAGCTCAAGAATGCCAGCACTAATTGGAAACCTAAGATAACTGGAACCGCTGACAACATCACAGTTCCCGCAGTTGCCGCTATACCTGTGTTCACAGATTCTGAAAACTTCACTAATCCAAAAATTAAACCAAACCAACCAAGTGCCGCACCAAGTGGCAACTCCAAAGATGCCGCACTCATGTCGCGCAAGTAGTAGTTGTAGAAAAGGCGCTTGTGAAAACGCACAAAGTGCTTTCCAGGGAATTCAAACAGAGCCTTCACGACAGAAAGATTGCTCTTCTCGTTTCCGTAGCGGGCCTCCATCGGCACATCCCAAACCACAGCTCGCATAACACTTAAGCGATACAAAACATCAGATTCAAAAAAGAAACGCTTGCTTAGCATGTCTAGAGGCATTGCCTTCAGCACGTCCCTGTGGATGGCGGTAAATCCATTAGTTGGATCAGTTACGTTCCAATACCCAGATGAAACCTTCGACATCAAACTCAAGGCACCATTGCCTAGGACTCGAATACCTGGCATCTCTCGCAAACCCACCAAGCTGTCAAAGCGGTTTCCCTTGGTGTAATCGGCATGGCCGTCAACAATTGGTTGAACTAAATCGGTTATCATCGCTGGGTCCATTTGCCCATCGCCATCTACCTTGACCACTATGTCAGCGCCGCCTTCAAGTGCCGCGCGGTAACCGGTAACAACTGCTCCGCCAACACCTTGGTTTTCCGAGTGATTCAAAACCACCACGCGCTTATCGGCGCACTTGGCCGAAACCAAAGCTCCCGAGCCCTCAGGGCAGGCGTCATCAACCACGAAAATCTGGCTGACCTCAGGTCCAATCTCGGCAAGGACTTCAAGAATGTGTGGGGTCACTCGGTAGGCGGGAATCACCACGGCAATTGTGTTTGTCTTCATGGCTTCCTCCCGTGCCAACCCCTGACCCCCAGAGGCGCACTCCCTAAATTCTACTTAGGTAGAACTCCACGGTCTCGGCAAGCTTCTCTTCAAAATTGCCGTGCTTTGTCTTCCAGCCAAGCTCCGACTCAGTCGCAGATGCGTCTATCGCATAGCGCAAGTCGTGGCCTGGGCGATCAGCAATAAACTCGATGAAATCCTCGGGCTTGCCCATGATCTTCAGCAAGGCCTTTACAACCTGAAGATTAGATCTCTGGTTATCGGCACCCAGTAAATAGGTACGACCAATCACTCCACGATCCAGAATCGCCCAGACACCATCGTTGTGGTCATCTACGTGAATCCAGTCACGCACGTTGGCGCCGTTGCCATAAAGCTCTGGTTTCTTTCCTGCCGCAATCAGGCTGATCATGCGAGGAATCAACTTTTCCTCGTGCTGATAAGGACCAAAGTTGTTGGAACAGTTAGAAATGGTCGCTTTCAGCCCAAAAGAGCGAACCCACGCACGAACTAATAGGTCAGATGATGCCTTTGATGATGAATAAGGGGAGGAAGGATTGTATGGCGTCTCGTGTGTAAATTTCTCCGAACCTTCAAGTGGCAAGTCCCCAAATACCTCGTCAGTAGAGATGTGGTGAAACTTCACATCGTGCTTCACGCAAGCCTGAATTAGCTCGTAAGTGCCAAGAATGTTGGTGTCAATGAATGGCTTAGGGCTCTTTAGCGAGTTGTCGTTGTGGCTTTCAGCGGCAAAATGAACCACCTGGTCAACCCGGCCAACCAATGTATCAGCCAGTGCCGAATCAAGAATGTTGCCTTCAACAAATTCGTATTTGCCTTCGAGTCCAGAAAGGTTCTCCAATGAGCCCGCATAGGTGAGTGCATCAAGCACAATGACCGATACGTCTGTGCGAGCCTCAAGAGTCCTGCGCACGAAGTTCGAGCCAATAAAGCCCGCTCCGCCAGTGACTAGTATTTTCAAGATGCCCCCTGTTTGGTCCGTATTAGGCTATCAGGAGACATAAACAAGGTTTGGGGGAACCGTGGCTAGTCCATTGAAAGGTCACATGAAGGGCATCATCCTTGCCGGTGGTTCGGGCACTCGCCTATACCCGTTGACAATCGCAACTTCTAAACAGCTCATGCCTGTCTATGACAAACCCATGATCTACTACCCGCTAACGACTTTGATGCTTGCCGGAATTCGCGACATCTTGATTATTACGACTCCTCACGAGGCTGGACAGTTTCAACGCCTCCTAAAGGATGGCTCGCAGTGGGGTGTGAATATTTCCTATGCACAGCAGCCTGAACCAGGTGGCCTTGCTCAGGCATTCATAATTGGCGAGCAGTTCATTGATGGTCAGCACGTGGCCTTGGTCCTCGGCGACAATATTTTCCACGGTTCTGGAATGGGAAAAACTCTGAACCGTATGGAAACCAGACCTGGCGCGACTGTGTTCGCCCATCGTGTATCAAACCCCCAAGATTATGGAGTCATTGAGTTTGACGATTCAGGCAAGGTTCTTTCAATAGAAGAGAAGCCGACTTCCCCAAAAAGTAAATATGTAATTCCTGGTCTTTACTTTTACGATGAAAAAGTTTCAGCAATAGCAAGGATCCTGAAGCCCTCAAGTCGCGGTGAGTTGGAAATTTCAGATTTGAACCGCGTCTACCTTGATGCGGGTGAACTCCAGGTTGAGCAACTTGAACGTGGCACAGCTTGGTTAGACACCGGAAGCATTGACTCACTCCATGAGGCGGCAGAATTTGTGAAAATTCTTGAGCACCGTCAAGGTACCAAAGTAAGTGTTCCTGAAGAAGTTGCTTGGCGAATGGGCTTCATTAGCGATTCTCAGTTGGAGGAGCAGGCAAATCAGTTTCTAAAATCAGGATACGGTAAGTATCTTTTAGAGCTTTTGAACTAAATAAATTCTTCCAAAACCCGCGGAGCCGCAATTCTCCAACGTTCACGCCAATCACCAATAGGTGAAACAACATCACTCGAATTATCCAACACACTCCAGGTTGGTCGCTTTGCAGGTGTTGGATATTCCAAACTTGAAATTTCAGTAACCGACTCTGGTGAAAGGCCGAGTGACATAGCAACCTCTTTTGCAAAATCAGCCCACGTTGCTTTCCCTGAAGAAACAGCGTGGACTACCCTCGGCATCTTTTCCAAAGCCAGCACTTTCAAAACTTGCTTGGCCAAATCACGAGTCCACGTTGGTTGTCCAAATTGATCGCCCACAACTCTTACAGAGCCATTTTTGTTCAGCAGTTCAGCCATTACTTTTGGAAAACATCTGCCATTGGCACCATAGAGCCAAGCCGTTCTCAAAATGGAGTAATCCGCTCCAGATTTAGCCACGAGTTCTTCACCGAGAGCCTTAGACCTTCCATATGATGACTGCGGCGATAAAGGCTCGGTCACACTGTAAGGAAAGTTCGAGTGACCATCAAAAACGTAATCAGTCGAGATGTGAATGAATCTCGCTCCGAGAATGGCCGATGCATCAGCAAGCACGCCAGCATATTGGCCATTTACTTTATTGGCTTCTTCAATTTCTGTTTCTGCCCGGTCCACAGCCGTGTAGGCCACAGCGTTTATGATCACATCTGCCCCGCTTAGGGTGTTGGCAATCGACTGAGCGTCTGAATCAAGATTTAGATTCAAACGACCAAACCCATGTGCGTCCAGCCCCTTGGACTTGAGCACCGATAGCATCTCGGAACCAAACATTCCGTTTTCGCCAACTATTGCAAATCGCAAATTCAATTCCCCACTCGGCTAACCTATTATTCAGTCAAACTATCAGAGGAACCAATGACTTTTACCCCACTAAATATTGCCGGTGTTTGGCTTCACACGCCGAAAGTTTGGCCTGATGAAAGAGGTAGCTTCCACGAAGTTTTTAAGCTCTCTCAAATCAGTAGTCAGCTAGGTCGAGACTTTAAGGTAAAGCAGGTCAATCAAAGCGTCTCATCTAAAGGTGTAATAAGAGGCATTCACTGGACTGATAGCCCTGAGGGTCAGGCAAAATATGTCTCTTGCCCAAAAGGCTCGCTATGGGATGTCGTTGTTGATCTTCGTCCCGAGTCAGCCACCTACGGGAAATGGGATGCTCGGGTTTTAAGCGCAGAAAACGGCGATTCCCTACTTATTTCTGAGGGCATTGGCCATGGTTTTCTGGCTCTAGAAGACGGGTCCGTTGCAAATTACCTTTGCACATCTGAATTTAATCCAACTGCAGACAAGACAATCAATCCACTGGATTCAGCTCTATCGATTGATTTTGAACTTATCGGTCAAGATTTTGGAATCAGCAACTACCTGCTAAGCCCGAAGGACGCTGAAGCGTCTGGCTTTCAGCCAAAGTAGGCGGACACGACGTTCTGAACTGGGCCGTCCATCTTTATTTCGCCGTGCTCAAGCCAAATCGCGCGATTACAGACAGACTCCACTAGCGCTCGTGAATGGGTCGCTATAGCAAGAATTTTCGTTTCAGAAACCAAGTCTCGCAACCTAACTTCTGCCTTTTGTTGAAAATCGGCATCGCCCACTGACAACCATTCGTCCATTAGAAGGATCTCAGGTCTCACTACGGTCGACACCGCAAATGCGAGCCTCAGATGCATTCCAGATGAATAAGTTCTAACTGGCATTTCCATGAAATCCCCTAATTCGGCGAATTCAACAATGTCGTCATAATTGGTTGCAATTTCTTTTTTCGTGAGCCCTAGAAGTTGTCCGCGTATAAAAACGTTCTCCCGCCCAGTAGCTTCTGGGTTGATCCCCAAACTTAAATCAATCAAGGAGCCCACTTCTCCTTGAATTTCAGCCGTCCCACTGGTCGGCACGTACACGCGCCCAAGAGCTCGAAGAAGAGTTGATTTGCCCGCACCATTGTGTCCGAGAAGGGCAACCCTATCGCCTTCGCCAAGATTGAAGGAAACATTGGTTAGCGCTTTGACCAATACTCGGCCATCTGGATGAGCATCAAGCTTTCCGCCGGTAGCGACCTTCAAAATACTTGATGTTAGCGAGCGGCCCGTTGCGTTAAAAATAGGAAACTCTATCGAAACGTTAGCAAAAGTGACATGTGCCATTTTTATACCCAATACGCAATCATATTTTTCGTTTTCTTATGCGCCACCAGTGTCACACACCATCCAATGCCCGCAGAAATTAGCGCAAGTCCCCAATTCTCCCAAGTAGGCCATTCTCCCATGATTGGCAACCGAACTATTTGTAGCCAGTGATAAATTGGGTTAAGGCCCAAAAGTAGATGGGCGAGTGCATTATTTTCAATCAGCTCCGGGTACCACATAACAGGGGTTACATAAAATGCGATGGTCATAGCAGACGCGATTATCTGAGGCATGTCCCTATATCGTGCGCTCAACATTCCGAGGAGCCAGACAACCCATGTAATGTTCACAATCAACAAAAGTATCCCGGGCAGCAATGACAGAAGCGGCCAACCAGGGAACCTAAAGACAAATAGCAGCACAAGAGGCAGTATCAGAAAATTATGTCCCGCTGCAACCAAGTTTTTCCAGACCGTGCGCAGTACATACTGCAAATGATGCAGATTCAACTGCTTAATCATGGCCTCTGATGAAATAAAGGTCATGCATCCATCATTAATCGATGTGGAAATTAGTCCCCAAAACATAATGCTTGTTGCAAGGAATGGAAGGTATTCGGGTAATTCGGTCTTGAAAATTATCCCGAAAACAAGGCCCATTGTGACAATCTGCACGGCCATTCCAATTGTCAGCCAAAATGGTCCAAATGCTGAGCGTCTGTAAGCTTGTTTTATATCTTGGAAACCAAGCATGAACGCGAGTCTTAGAGCTGTAATTGACACCCGCGTCCTTTCTAGTTAGCGGTGTTCGCTTTGCATAAGCAAATACAATTAGCAGTCTAGCGAAGAGTTTTTCTGAACAAGTGGGGGAGACAGATGCAATTAATTTTTTGGCAAATTCAAGTTGAGAGTCGGGGCTAGGAATGGGCTCAAGAAAGATCCCGCTATTTTTTCGCTCGTTTAAAGACCTGCTCGACATAACCGGTGGGATTAGTGGGGTGTTTAAGACTCTTCGCAGAATAAATCAAAAAGAGGGGGCCAGGGGATTGCTCCGAGTTCTTTCGTTAGCTCTGCGAACCATCTCGGGTCGGGCGCGCCCTAGCAGCCACGACTTCCGTGAGTGGTACAAGGAGGTCGGTCTCGGAAAGTCAAGGCACGAAATAATCGAGAATGGGGCTCTAATTTCAGTCGTCATGCCAACTTTTGACCCTCCTCTGAAGTTTCTCCGGTCAGCTGTTGAATCGGTTTTAGCTCAGACATATTCCAACTGGGAGCTTTGCATTGCAGACGACGCCTCTTCCAACCCAGAAATACTAAAGTACTTAGTTACCCTTCCCGCTCTTGATTCGAGAATCAAAGTTGTTTTTTGCGAAAACAACGGCCACATTTCGAAGGCCACGAATGCCGCTCTGGCGATAAGCTCGGGCAAATACGTGGCTTTTTTGGATCACGATGACTATCTTCCTCCTCACTCTCTCAATTCAATTGCAAAAGCAGTCGGCTCAAACCCGACCGCTAAATTGTTTTATTCTGACGAAGCACACATAAATTCCAAGGGTGAACTTTTGAGCGGACACATCAAGGGAGGTGTGAATAGAGAACTTGCCCTGGCCTATAACTATTTCTGCCACCTTTCGGTGTACGAAGCCCAATTACTAAATTCACTTGGTGGCTTGAAAATTGGCACAGAAGGTGCTCAGGACTACGATTTAGCGCTGAGGGCCCTTGAGATATTGGCAGACAATGAAATTGTTCACATACCCGAAGTCCTATATTTTTGGCGTGTATTTCCAGGCAGTACTGCATACAACATTGATGCTAAGCCGTACGCACGCCAGGCAGGCATAAATGCGGTAGTTGATCACCTAGCGCGCACGAACCGGCGTGGGCTAGTGACGCCTGCACCTGATTTAGAGAGTGCTAATAGGGTTTCGTTTGACCTAGTAGACCCGACATCAGAGGTTTCCATAATTATCCCGACAAGAGACAATGGTGCCGTATTAAGGAAGTGCGTGCATTCAATACGTTCGCTTTCCACGCACAAAAACTACGAAATTCTGATCGTCGACAATGGAAGTCAGGATGAGGAGACTCTTGCAATTATTCAGGAGCTTGGGGCTTATGAGGATTTGAAAGTACTCGTCGTTGACGAACCATTTAACTACTCCCGTCTAAACAATATCGCGGCCAAGGAGGCGAAAGGGGATTTTCTCCTTCTCCTAAATGATGACACTGAGGTCATGACTCAAAATTGGATGGAAGAGTTGATGTCATTCGCTCAGTTTAATGAAATTGGTGCGGTTGGGGCTCGCCTGTGGTATGACAACGATACATTGCAGCATGGTGGAGTAATTCTCGGAATTGGAAGTGTTGCCGGTCACAGCCACAGACATCTTTCCAAAAATAATATTGGGTATATGGGGCGAGGAGTGCTACATCAAAATTTCTCAGCCGTCACGGGAGCGTGCTTGATGATCAAAAGGGCGGATTTCGAGCAAGTCGGTGGCTTGACTGAATCACTGACCATTGGTTATAACGACGTGGACCTATGTCTCAAACTTAGAGAACTGGGAAAAAGAAATGTTTGGACCCCATACGCCGAATTGATTCATTACGAATCATTGTCACGAGGTTATGACACTTCCCCGCAAAAGATTCAGCGTGCTCTCGAGGAGACTGAATACATGGTCAAGACATGGGGGAATCTAATTAGCGCCGATCCTTATTTCAGCCCAAACTTTAGTAGAAATCACGAGGACTACAGCCTAAGTAGCGCAGCAAAGCCTTAACACGAATTTAATTTGGTTCCAGCTTCAATCAAGTCGTCTGAGTTTGTCATAGTGACATAACCACTAAACCCACTAAATAACGCGCGTGGACCAAGTATGGCAGCAACGTCTGTCCTTACTTCACCTAATAGCCCGGCGCCAATTTTTTTCCCTTGTGAATTGAAAACATAGAGAACTTCTCCTCCGGAACCACTAGATGAACCTGGCAGCGCCCATCCCTGTACGTAGAAGTCTCCTGATGTTCCTTCAACTCTTTCAACAACATCAACGAAGCCCGTACAGCTTCTAGGCGAACTTTTGTCAGATTTATAATCGGCAAGTTTCAAGTAGCTTTCGCTTCCAAATACGGATATTTTTTCACTCTTTGCCTTGGTTGCAATTTGTTTTGCTCGTTGATAGTCCGGGTACACTGTAGCAACTGCAGCGACGTCCTGAACCCCCATTGCGAGAGCAATCCCCGCGCGATCTCGCGAACGAATAACATCGCTGCTAGATGTTAGACCGGAAAGTTGGATTACAAAGAGAAGCGCTGCAGTTACAAAGAAAAGTAATTTCTTTTCCCCAAATTTCCAGTTCCCATGAATGACTGTTGCAATGACGAACAGAAATATGATTGCGAGAGAAGGGGTTGCATACCTCGAAGAAAGCGCCGATTCAAGTCCAAAACTCACTCTTCCCAAAGAAGTGACGGCTGCTGTTCCAATAATGTAACTTGCTAGCCCGAAGGCTGCTATCGAGTGGATTTCCGATTTTTTGAATGTATTTTTCAAGAGGAGAAGATACCATACAAGGACTGCCAAGCCGAGACTTGCCGCTAGGACGAGCCCTGCCTTTTTGTCAGATGCAAGTAATGAAATTGGATTTCCGAGATAAGCCAAGAAATAGCCAAATACGGCTAACGGGCTTTTGATCAATCCCAAAAAAGGCGACTCGTGTCCAACCACTTGTTTATAGCCGTCAAAGTAGGCAAACAATACCAGAAGCCACAGCAGCAAGGTGGGGATCAAAACTTTAAGACCCACCTTGTAGATCAAGAGAATCAAAAGAACAATGGGCAAAACAAGCACGCCGTTTGCCATCGTTCCCGATGAAAGAGCGGCAAAAATTAAAGACAAAACTAAGTTTTTTTTGGCCCTGCCTCTGAGGAACTTGGCCAGCATCAAGAACGCAATGGCAGGTAAAAGGAAAGCTAAAACAAACTGGCTTTGAAACGACCAGTGCATGTTGTCGTTTTGGCTCCAAGAAAGTGCAAAGAAAATTGAGAGGGTGAAAATGAGCCACTTATCAAAGTATGAATCAGTCTCGCGCCTCGCGATTCTGTAAAGACAAATTCCAAGTGCCGTCAAAAGCAAAAGGTTAACGGCGACCAGACCTGCGCCAGTTCCATTTCCGAATTTGAAATCAAGAAAAAACAGCGCATGTGTGAAAAAGATTCGATGTTCGTTGTGCTGAATCCAGAAGTCTTGAATTGAAGTGCTGCGACTAAGGAACCATTCGAGCCCTCCGTCCCACATGTCCCAATACGGTACGGGAGAGAAGAATCTGATCACCCCTATTACAGCGATAGAGATATAGACGCCTAGTGAAATCGCAAAAAAAATCTTATGCTCGAGAAAACGTGCCGCGAAGGCCTTGATCGAATTAAATTCGACCATCGGCAATAGCGTCCTTAATCCACGGAATTACTTCATCCAACATGCTTTCTAGCTCAGTACTGGCTTCAAAGCCCAATAGATTCTTTGCTTTGGAAGTGTCCGGTACGCGCTTCTGAACATCATGCTCAAATGCAGGATCAGAGATGATTGAAAGTTTGCTATGTTCCCCGTTAATTTTTCGGTTAATCGCCTCGGCTAGTTCAATTACCGTATGGCCTTTGGCTGTTGATATGTTGAAATCGTTGTTAAGCGCTTCTGGGTGATCCAACGTTTTGACGATTCCTTTAGCCAAGTCCGCGCCGTATGTATAGTGCCTTACTTGATCGCCTTTGCCCAATATGTGAAGAGGGTTTTGGCCTCGTAGGATTTTTTGAACTAAATCTGGCACAACATGACTCATGGCTAGTTTCACATTTCCCGAGTCTATTTCTACATTGCCAAGTGCCCTAGATTCACCAATTCCGACACAGTTGAACGGCCTGACGATTGTGTATGGCAACTGGTATTGATCCCATGCGGCCTTAGCGAAATACTCAACCGCCAGTTTTTGAAATCCGTAAGACGATAGTGGAGGTGGAACCAGTCTTTCGTCTCCCTCCTTGCTTGGCCAACGATCGGTAGATTCAAAGACCATTGAGGAGCTCATGTAAGTGACTTTTTTTAGTTTGCCGTTTTTATGTGCGTTTATGGCAGCATCCACAGATGCCGCCGTAATTCGCTCATTCTTTGCCAATAAGTCGTACGCGTAGGTGTGAAAGTACGAAATCCCGCCGATGAGCGCGGCACCAGCTATGAAATGGTCGCAATCCATGAGCAATTCTTCAAGAATTCCGTGTTCAGTAACGTCGCCCTCGACGAGGGTGTAATTGGGATTCGAGTCGTAACTTTTCGTGATGCGACCATATTTTGAAAAGTTGTCCACCCCGATCACGGTATGACCTTGTGCAAGCAATTCCTCAACGATGTATCCGCCAATAAATCCGCTTGATCCTGTTAGTAAAACCTTTGACATTATTTTCCCGTTTCCTTAATTTTTGGGCCGAAAGCAAAGACGAACCACTTTAAATATTTAGGTATCCATTGCCAAAGCTTAAAGTTTGATGTCCCATACGTTCTGTCAATCCAGGTAGTTGGAATTTCAGCGATTGCTAACCGGTACCTCCTCGCCTTCGCTGTCAATTCAATACCTAACTCAAAACCATGTTTACTTTCCGGAACCGCCCTATTAATAAAGTCGCGGTCATAGGCCTTGAACGAATTCGTTGCATCTCGAGTCCCAACCCCAGCAAAGTAATAAAGGACGAGTCCTGCTGTTCGAGATAGAAATCCTTTGAATCTCGGCCCCCCCACCTGCTGACCTCCAGGCATATACCTGGACGCTGCTGCAACCACCACACCTCGCTTGACCAGTCTTACTAGATCGTCAATTTGACGAGGATCGTCACATCCGTCGGACATAGTAACCACGCACACGGGTGATTGCGAAATTGCGAAGCCATATCTTATTGCGTTGGCGGGTCCTTTTTCGTACTCGCTCACGACAAGTCGTATTCCTGGTTTTTCTTTACTTAGTTGTCTAACAGGAGCAGCGGTCGAGTCGGTATCGGTGTCCACTACTACGAGAATCTCATGGACAGATTCGACAGCCTCTTGAACTTTCAGCAGCCCTGGGATTATTGACGGACCTTCGTTATAGGCGGGAATGATGATAGATACTTCCGCTTCCATCAAATAACCACGCCATTGTTTTGGATGTTCCAAATATCGATTACAGGCTTAAGGGTTTCTAGGTTTTTATAACGTTTATGCGGTGTTGCTATAACAAGCACATCACTGCTTGTTATAACTTCCAGTTCACTTAATAGGCTTGGGTCGGTGCTGTTTGTCACATATGGGTCTGCACATAGGACTTGTTTAGATTTGAATTCCAGTATCTTTTTTAGTTTGTAAGAAAGGCTGGATCGAATGTCATCAGATTCACCCTTGAATGACATGCCAAGTATGCCAATTTTCATGCTAGCTAAGTTTGGGAATCTAGCTTCTAGTCGAGTTACGACGTAGAGGGGGAGTCCTTCGTTTACCAACATTGCGGTGTGTCCTAAGGCAAATTTATTATCTGAATATGCCGCCAGTTGCATTGTGTCCTTAAATAGGCAAGGGCCTGCAGCAAAGCCTGCACTCGGCAGATCATTTGCCCTGGGGTAGTTATGGCGAATAGCTGAACGTATGTTTTCGTAATCTAATCCTCGGTCGTTTGCCATCATGAAGAATTGGTTAGCCACAGCAAATTTAATGTAGCGCCACGTGTTTGTGAATAATTTTGCTAACTCAGCCTCTTCGGGGCTAACAACAATCGTTTCCGCAGTTAAGTTTGAGAAGAGTTTTTGAGCACGCTCAACTGCTGAATTCGTAGTTCCCGATATGATTTGGGGTAGTGAGACTAGCTCCTCAATGGCATTGTGCTCAGCAATTCGCTCTGGGCAGAAGGCTAGGTCAGCATTAATGTTTAGGTTTTTGAGTGTCAATGACACAGCCGCAGTAACGCCAGGAAAAATAGTGCTGCGAAGCACTACCAATTGTTCGTCGCGCAAGTGAGCGGATATTTGTTCAATTGACCTAGATAAGGCCATTGGGTCTGGATTAAGGTGCTCATCTACAGGTGTTCCAATCACGAAAATTACATTCTCGCAATTGCTGATCACTTCGGGGTCGGTGGTTGCTTCAAGTGTGCCGTTTTCTAAGGCTAACCCGAGAAGTGGTTCTGCTCCAGGTTCTAAGAATGGCATTTCACCGAGCGAAACCTTTTTTACAGCTTCATCGCTTATGTCATAGATTACGGTCTTGAGGCCTTTTGTAGCCAACATGATTGCCAACGGTAGGCCGACATGCCCCGCTCCTCCTACAATCGCGACATCCTTTGGATAGCTGGACATTAAACCCCCCGTATTTTCCTTAGGAATAGTAAATCACGCATGAGCATCTCTTGTACCTAAGGGGCAACTATTTGAACCTCATTTATGTACGGTACGGAGTTTCTCACAGGTTTTAATATTAGACGAATAGAGGTAACGGGTTCACTTTCGCGAATGTCTATTTGTGTCCAATTTGGCCATCTAGAAAGGGCGCTCGTTTTTACTAAAGGATATTTACTTGACCTAATCAGCTGTAGTTGAACTGGGTATTGTGTTCCATAAATAAACTTAGAATTTTTGCTTTGTAGAATATTAACTTCCTTGACTAACTTGGGTTTATCAAAGGAAATCTCGACAATTATGTCCTTACCAGTGTTCGAAGGCGCCCAATAATCCAAGCACTGGTCTTCTGTGAAACTGAAATCAAACATATTCGATGGTGTTCCAGCTGTGTTTCCCGTTGATGTGCGAATTTCGCTAATTGTTCCTAGGGTCAGTTGTTCCTCTAGCTTTTTACCCGATATGTCTTTTCTCAGGTATGTTCGAGCGCACGTCGGCTGAGTGTAGCGACTCTGAATAACGGTGTATCTACGAGATATCTCGTTCCCCAGGAATTTACTTTCTGCAATCCCGTCTGAGTTAGAGTTTGTGAAGCCGAAACTACTCCCGCCCACTGCGTCGATGATTATAGCCGGATTGGACTCATTGAAATCTTTAATGAATCGATTTTGAAAATATTTCTGAAGCGAGGACTGCCGAATTTGATTTTCATTCATCGTTTCGCGTGTCGCCGGATCCTGACTAGCGAGCAAATACCATTGGGGCATCCAGCCCCAAACTAACATGTGATTTTCTTTATCTCCTGTTGCCCAAGACCATAGGTCGTTCTCTTGAATTGGCTCGAGCTGCGTCAGTTCTGCCAAGCGTGAACTGCCAAAGATTCCCGATACTGATTGAAAAGTTTGGAAATTAATGAACGGCAAAAAAGAAACGGAGCTTGCCAAAAGTATGATTACGAATTTACTTTGGTCCGCGATTGTCATCAAGATTTTTAATACGGATGCAAGTATGTACATAATCCCAGGCCACACCAATATAAAGTAGTGCGGAAATTCTCTGCCCGGCGTTGCAACAGCGACCAAGGATGAAGCGGAGTATGCAATTGCTATAAGAAAGTTTCGTAACGTCCCTGAATCAACGGTTTTTGTTGTATTTGTACGTTTCATCAATTGCATGCCAAGTGCCAGGAGCAGCAATATGAAAATTGCGGAAGTCGTCCACCTGAATAGCGGATCCGAGTCTGCCAAACTGAGTGCGCCAAAAAGACTTAATGGGGCTGAGACGTAGTTTCTAGCCAATCCAAAATAGCCAGTTGTTAGCAGGCTTAGGTTTCCCGACGTTACTAGGGGAAGAATAAGGATTATCGAAAATACTGATCCCGAGATAAAAAAGGTAAGAATCTTAACTTTTCTTTCGCTCCCCTTTCGAAGAAAAGTAAGGAAAATAAGAGCCAACATGAGCGCGATGGGTGTCGCCTGAAGTTTTGCATATGGAATGGCTCCGAGAATTAGCCCTGCGACTGCGATAACTAGCCAACTCTGGCATTCTTCTTTTTGAATGAATAAGACCAACAGCAATACCGTGGCGGTAAGGCAAGCGACGGCCAAGAGTTCAGAGCTGTAATGCAAGAAATCGGCGCTCTTCGTCAACGAAAACAGCAAAACACTCAGCGCAGTTACTAGCCAAGAGATCGTTTTTCCTGCCCAAAGAGTGAGTGATTTTTGGATGAAGAGAATACTTAGGGCAATTAAAAAAACTGCTGTCAATCGCCCGGATTGCAAGTTGGGTAATCCCCCCAGGGCCGAGGGCCATAACAGGGGTATTGAATTGAGAGGCCCTGAAGTAGTTCCATCTGAATAAAGGAAGCCAAATCCGGAGCCTAGGATTCGTCTTGCGTTGGCACCGAGTTGTGCCTCATCTGGATTTATTGCAGAGAGGCTTATAATGGAATGGATTCTCCCTATGACAAGTGCACCGAAAATAAGCAAAAAAATTGCTGGTGTCTTCAGAAATTTCATGTCTAGGGCGCTTCTAAATTCAACTTGCAATCACGACGAGAGATACGCACAACAGTGCGCAAAGTACGCTATTTCCGTTGGACACGGCCCAGTCAATTGGGTCCTCGTTAATTTTGCCACGAGTAGCTTGCAGCCAAAGATACACGTTCCAATAAAGGGTTACAGGGACGATTAGCCAAAGAATGAATGGTTGAGTATAAAGCTCAAGTGCTTCATAGCTATTCAAATATAAACACAAAATCATAATAGACGCGAAGGAAGAAGTTATTCCAGCCTGAAGAAGGATTGGAGCATCTTTGTAAAAATATCCTCTTCCTGGAACGAGCCCTTCCTTTAAAGTAGACGAGGTTTCCGTGTACCGTTTCAACAAAGCAAGAGCAAAAAAGAGGAATAGAGCGAAAGCTAAGAACCAAAAAGTTGGAGCGATTTGAGCCGAAACAAAGCCGGCAACTATTCTCTGAACGTATAGGCCTGCGAGGGTTACAGCGTCAATTATTTCAATTCTCTTCAGGACTAGCATGTATGAAAATGTGAGTAATAAGTAAACTCCCGTTATCAACAACAAATACCAGTTCAAAATCGCAGTAATCGATAGCCCAAGCACTATCAAGGCAATTGCAGCCACTATTGCCTGAGGGATTGAAATTGCGCCAGTCACAATTGGCCTAAGTTTTTTTGATGAATGAAGGGAGTCGTTTTTTACGTCAATCAAGTCATTGATCAAATAGGAGCCTGAGGCTACTAATCCGAAAGCTAGAAAGTACATCACGAGAGGAATCAATTTATCTATTTGTGAGAATTCGTGAGCCATTAATAGTGGTGAAAAAACAAGCAGATTCTTTGCCCAATGTTTTAGGCGGAGGCCTTTTAGACCTGTTATAAATTTTCTTAAAACTCTATGGTCATTAGGTTGATTGTCCCAGTAAGCGTGCACTGAACTGCTTGAACTAGCGTGGGGATAAATTTTATTGTCTGCACGGGAATTACCAAAATAGACAAATTGTTTTTCGCCGTACTTCTGCACTAAGAAGTTAGCCTTAGCTTCTCCGGCTAAATTAATAGCGCCCTGTGTTCCGAACCCTTGGCTGAAGATTGGATATTTTTTCACAACTTGATTGACGTGTACTTGGGATGCTCCGCTGCAAAGAACTATCTCGTGACCAGATTGGTGAAAAAGTTCTAATTCTCTAAATAACTTCTCGTTCTTGTTGAACAAATCCAAATCCAAGCGACTTAGCTTGGCCACAAAGTTTTTCGCTAGCGCCTTTTTTCTAAACATCAAAAGTTTCAGGACATAGATGAAATCCCTAGGGCTCGCGGTAAGAAGCCCCAGAACTTCCGATAAAAATATGTCTCTTGTTAAGAAAGTTCCATCAAGATCGACGACTATTGGAGGTTTACTTTGCATTGCTTCTCTCCGAAATGAAATTTTTACTAACCCATTTGAGAATCCTAAGTAAACCTGGCCTTGGCAAAGTTGTGTGGGCTGATTGAGCTATCTGATCCTCGGTGCTTGGCCTTGTCTTTTGAAAATTTTGGAAGCTCTCGACCAGAGCCTCTGTGCTGGAGAACTTAGGTTGCCACTTAAGTTTGGACTCCGCCTTCGCAGTATCGAAAACCAATGACTCACCAAACATAATTGCATGGTAAGGAGCGAAGGGCAGTAATCGAAGAGTCCCCGCTAGTCTTATCGCTGTCTTGAAAAAGGTCTTTTGAATTGAAAATGTTCTCGAACCGTTGTTTGCCAACTCGCAAAGTTCATTCAGGGATTCCTTCATTGATTTTGGTTCGGGCGAGCCAATATTGAACACGTCGAATCCCTCTGTTTCTAGAGACAATAGGATTGCATTTGCGAGGTCCGAGACATGAACAAACTGATAGACGTTTTCTCCCTCCCCCACGTATGGAACGCTAGCCCCATCGTTTATCCACTCATATAAAGTGCCAAAGATTCCTAACCTTCCCGCACCTAGTATCGTTCTAGGGCGAATTATTTTTATATCCATCATTGAGCTCATAGCATCTACGCAGACTGCCTCTCCCGCAAGTTTTGCCTTTCCGTATGGCTCCAAGGGAAGGGTTTGAGTAGATTCGGTTACTGGGCTTATTCGAGGTGCGCCGTAAACCGCTGAACTTGATATGTAAACAAATTTAGAAACACCTGCGGTCTGAGCCGATTGGAGCACGGTTTTGGTTCCAAGTACATTGACTTTCGCAAATGCTTCATTATTTTTTGCCAGCGGCACAGCAGCAACCGCGTGTATCACGGCATCTTTGCCAGCCAGCGATTCTCTTATAAGCTCCGTGTCTAAGATATTGCCAACAATGTATCTGACTTCGGCGAGTACTGTTTGTGGCGGATTTATGTCCAACGAGGAAACTGTGTAGCCTTTCTTGACAGCCTCGATAATTAGCTGCTCCCCTAAGTAGCCTGACCCTCCGGTGATAAGTAAGTTTTCCAGTTTAGGCTTCACTGTTGCGGTCTCGTTCCAAACTTGTAATCAGGTGCATCAAGGGGCCTTGAGGGTTCACGAATGTGTGAGAGGGAAGTATCGAAGCGTCCCTAACAAAGACTTTTCCTCCTGACCCAATTAGTACGCCCTTGCTGGAAACTAGTTTGCATTCGCCTATACTCATGGATCCAAACACATGTACCGTTGATGTCGATGCCTTTGAGTTGCCAATTGGTTGCCCGCCGGAACCAATTATTGAATTTCGAAGAAGGCTGACCATAGAATCAAGTTCTTTCCGTTTCGATGCTGTCGGGAAATAATATGGGACAAGGTTGCCAAAGATATTTATCAGCCCGGATTTACCATCGCTTATAGCAGAAATATAGTAAACAGCGATCTTCTTTAAATCTCCCAGCTTTTTGATTCCTTTCGATGCAGCCGTGGCTTCAAGAAGTTCTCCTGTCGCAACAGCTGCTCCGATTTTATATTTTTCGTCTTGTGACCATATTTGGTGAGGGTCGATATCAGCTAGATCGTTTACTTGAAAAGGGTATTCCGCAACTTCTCTAGCCATCATGTGAAACTTAAATTGAAAGTCACTTGCCTTGGCAAGCTTGCTATTTATTAGTATTTGAGGTGTTGAAATCGTTCCGGCTGCCAAGCAAATTTTCTTTCCGGAAACTTTGTGTTTACAGTTGCGTCCTTTTATATTCGCGGTAACACCCTCTTTGCTTTGACTCAACTTATATACAGCGTGTCCTGTCAAAAACGAATTCTTTGCAACTTCTGCTGACTTGAGGTATGTGTCAGACATCCCAAAGTGTTCGAATTTTTGTTTGTCATATTTGCGCCAGCGCGGAATTACCCCGCCCCGCCATTTTAATTGCTCCCCCATTAATTTGATTGGAGAGTTTAAGTAAGGACCAAGATCTTTATCAGATTGTTGCTCAACCTTTAGGGCGTCTTCAACTTCTGCTTCTGATTTGTTCCAGTTCTCTATTGTTAATCCCGTTGCTTCCATCCATTTAGTCTTGATTGACTCTGGAAGTCTGTGGTAGAGGCCAGAATTGATTTCACTACCCCCTCCCCATGCCTTTCCTTGTGCGAAAGGAATTGGAGGAATGGACAGAATTATCTCCTGGCCTCCGAAAGCAAAAAACTGTTCCATCTGTGCAGCAGAATGATGAGGAATCGTGTGATCAAGTCGCGACCCCTCCTCTATCACTAGAACAGTTCCTTGTGCCATAGCTGCCGTGATTGCGCCTCCGGGTCCGGATCCAGCCACAATAAGGTCATAGTTTTCTTGTTCGACGAAGTTGCATCTCTCAACTTGGCTTTGAGTGTTACTGTAATCATGGCTAGGCGACTTTGCATTATGCATAGCAAGGAGGGCCGATAGGGGGCCATCCAATGCACCGACAATAGGTATCAATTTTAATCGGGATCCAAATACCAATTTAAGAAAATAGCCTGCGTAAATGGCTATCCTAACTAACGCACCGGCTCTGGAGACGTGCCTCCAAAAAGATGACTTTGCAAAATTATTTTCAAACAAGTTTTGAACTTCCCCCGGTAGTTAAATTAATTAGAGTTTGTCGATAGGGCGAATCCGGAAATTCCAATAACTATCATGCTTAGGAATAGCCATTGCCCTGTATTTATGGTTTCGGAAAAAATAAATCTTGCTGCCACTGGAACAATCACAAAACCAAATGCCGTAAGCGGGTAAGCCGCTGATAAAGGAAGCTCTCGCAAGGCAAGCGTCCACGTTATGACACTTGTTCCATAAATAGCGGCCGCGGCCAAAAAAGGAAGTTTGAAATACTGGGAAGAAAGGCTGTCGGTGATTGAAGAATATTTTAATAACAATTGAGCGGCGCTGTTTAATCCGATAGTCAAAAGGGCCCAGAGCATTTTACAAGTCTATAGCCCCGCATCTAAGGGAACTTATAGTGCATGTGCGGATTGCCTGTTTCGACAGCGACTTTTCAGAATTCTCAGTAGTGCGGGAAGGCTTGAATTTTTTATAAAGTAAATAACGGTGGAGATTAGGGGGGTCGAACCCCTGACCCCCTGCTTGCAAAGCAGGTGCTCTACCAACTGAGCTAAATCCCCGGGTCTTGGTGCACTTTGTTGCTGTACTTCTACGTTTGGAGTCCTAGTCTCAGTAGAGAAAGGCTTCCTGGTGGGCCTAGGAGGACTTGAACCTCCGACCTCTTCATTATCAGTGAAGCGCTCTAACCACCTGAGCTATAGGCCCGTAGAACCTAATAAATCATACGGTATCTTCAAAGTATTTCCAAACGCGCCTTTGGCGATGTCTTTTTGTAGTGTAATTGCAATTGTAGAGTCGGATTTTTGATCGGTGGGCGCATGAAGAGATTTAAGCTTTTGTTTTCACCTTCGGAATACAAGAACCTGTATCTATCCGAAAACCCCGATGTGGCCGGAAGTTTTTGGAGATATTTTGTCTGGGCACACTTTGCAATATTTGGTCATCGTGAGGGTCGATTCCCTGATACTTCTGCCCGTCGAAGGGTCTCGCGAGAATATGCAACGCATGAGGCGGTATTAGAGCTCTCCCCTTGGACTCGGCCCTTTTTCACTGGGCCAAACGTCAAATATTGCGACATTCTTTCGACAAAAGAGTTGAAGGAGCGGGCCGCCACTTTGGGCATAGAAGCTTCAAGCATTCCTGAAATGGACTACCAAATTTCACCAAATGATTTTTCAAATATATCTGAAAAATTTGATTTGATTGTTAGCAGCCACGTTCTGGAACATCAACCCAACCTAATTGGTCACCTTAAGTCCGTACACGCCTTACTCAAACCTCAAGGGCTATACCTTGTTGCGTTGCCGGATAGGCGATTCACATTTGATTACTTCATGGCTGAATCGCGGGTGGTGGAGGCTATACAGGCTCATCTGGACAACAGAGTTGTTCACACACTTGGTTCGCTAATCGAGCACCGGGCATTCACTACCCATAGCGATGCCTTGAGGCATTGGCGTGAAGACCATGGTGAATTCGACTCGAACAGGGAGGAGCGCGTGAAACTTGCGATTAATGAATTTGAAAAATCAATGGGTGCCTACATTGACGTTCACGCCTGGTACTTCACCCCGGATTCAATTCAGACGCTAATTCGGGACTTAAGTTATGCAGGGTTTCCACTTTTCAGCGTGGAACGTGTTTTCGAAACAGAATATGGGTCTTACGAGTTCTTCGTTGCCCTCAGGAAAATAGAGTCAGCTGACTTTTAGTTATTTGTGAAACCAATTGAGATACCACCGGTTAGACGACCAATTACATTGAAGATCAATGCGCTGATGCCAACCAGGGCGGTGCCCAAAACCAGGTTGAAAAGTGAAACGGTGAATGCAAAAGACATCACACGAGGCAGGCTCAGGGTTTGAGCTACGTCTACTCCCTGATCAGCTGATCCGGCGCCACCACCAATAACGCTGTTGACAAGGGTTGATAGCGAACCGAAAAGGCCAGTCTGAGAAACAAGCAACCAGATCAGAAAGAACGCAACGATAGTTGCGATGCCAGTTGCGGTGGTCACTAGAAGACCGGTCTTTACTGCAGACCAAAAATCAATGTGAACAAGCTTTAGCTTTACTTGCTTCACTGGTGGAATGTTGCGCTTAGCGCGGGCGAACAAACTCATTCTGCTTCTCCTTCAGCCGGGGTTTCCTCGGCATCTGCTTCTAATGATCCAGCTTCACTTGACTCTAGATTACGCTCCGTGTTCTTGGCTAGTCCAATAACGCTGTCGTCATCGGCGAAGCGAGCAAAGACAACACCCATGGTGTCGCGGCCCTTGGCCGGAACACCACTTACTGCAGATCTCACAACTTTACCGCTGGCCAAAACTACAAGAACTTCGTCGTCTTCGGCAACAATAAT
>JACCDN010550220.1_pt1 | contig 21395 bp, 39 predicted proteins | sample 7441691 | NCBI WGS metagenome assembly JACCDN01 (sample SAMN15323439, study PRJNA562643) | freshwater metagenome | isolation source: river surface water | place: USA:Blue River Watershed | collected 2017-08-16 | reverse complement strand
GTAGTTGATACCTCAAGAAGTGATTAGTCTAACTAATCGTCAATGAGAATTACAATCCAAAAGATTGTGGATACGAAGAGAAACAATAATTCTTCAAAAGATTCTTACAAGATGGCATAATCTCAGCCACTTAATTTTAAAAACACGTGAAAAATAAAACCCTTACTATTGGCAGTAAGGGCTTTTTATTTTTTAAATAAAAAAGTTTACAAAAAATTAAACTTTTTAAAAATCTTGAATATAACAAGAAGTGTTTGGAATTAACCAAACATAAAAAAATAAATATAAAAATGAAGAAAATTTTATTAATTTTAGCAGTATCTTTAGGATTAACAGCAACTGCTCAAACAGGATTTAAAAAATCCGATGTATTTGTAGAAGGTACATTCTCTTATGCAAAAGAAAAAGGACAAGATGCAACTTATGGTGTTGCACCAACAGTAGGTTATTTTTTAACCGATAAGTTTGCAGTTGGGGCACAAGTTGAAAAAACTAGCGCTATGGATAATTTCTCTGCTGGTGTATTTGGTAGATATTATTTCTTAAATGTTGGGAAAGACTTTAAAGTTTTCTCAGGTTTAGGTGTTAATACTACCGATGTTATCGTTGAAGAGGATAATACTGTTGCTTACTCAAATGTTAATGCTAATTTAGGTTTAGGTGTTAACTACTTTGTAACTAAAAACTTGGCACTTTCTGCTAACTTAGCTAACTTAGCTGGTTACAACTTTGAAACAGAAGGTTTTAATGTAGGATTTGATGGTGTTGATAACCCACTTAACGCTACTAAATTTGGAGTACTTTACAAATTCTAATAAATATTTAGAATAAATTATAAAAAAGTCGAAACTTAGTTTCGACTTTTTTGTATTATATACATATGCATCACAAACTAATATTACAATTTACAGAAGAAATTAAATTACTATACCCAAGTAATATAGTTTATACAGACTTATATACTTATAATGGACCAATTTTAAAAATAGATTTTGGTCGCTCTGCATACGAATTAGAATTAAATAGTTTACATTATACCGACCCAGAAGGTGATCTAATAATAGAACAATGTAAACAAATATTTCTTCAATATAGAAGACAACATATGTTACAACAATTAGTATAATAAATATGGAACAAGAATTAAATTATGGAATTATGCCAGGAGAAACTTGGCAGCACTACAAAGGTGGTAGATATAAAATCATCACTTTAGCAAATCATACAGAAACTAAAGAACCTTTAGTGATTTATCAATCATTATCATTTGGATCAACTTATGCAAGACCACTTTCAATTTGGTGTGAAACAGTTGAAAATAAAAGAGGTGGGATTGAACCAAGATTTGTAAAAATTTGGTAAAAAAATTCACCAGAATCTTTACCAAACGATTTTGCACTATTTACATTACAAAATAATCAAGTGAATCAATTTAGTACAGGGTTTTTAGGTAATACGATATTTTCAAATAATGATGATAATCTATATTATAAATATTTTATAACTAGAGATGATTCTAATAATAGATTATTATTTGGATATATCAAAAGATGGATATATAAACTATAAGTGTAATATAAGTGTTTTAGCAGAGGATTATAACTTTTATGTAGATAAAGATATACTTAGAATAAGTGCATCTGATATGTATTGTTTTGAAGCATCTCTATATAAACACTGGACAGATGAATTTTTATCAAGAAGAATTTTTCTAAGTATAGGGTTTCTAACTACATACAATATATTAGGACGAAGTGAAGATGATCCTAATATTCGATTAAGTAAAAGAATCGAAAAGTATTTTATGAAAACAAATAAAAAATAAATTTGTCTTTTATAAAAATAAGTAATATATTTGCAGTATGAAAATGAGAAACACATATAAACTACATCATAACCTAGAAAAAATCTGGGTTGTAAGAATATGTCTTAATATTGCTAAATAAAACATAAACCCAGATTATAATGATCTGGGCTTTTTTATTAAAAAACAAAATATATTATAAAATGGAAATTAAAACAAGTAAAACATATAAAGGAACAAGAATAGTTTTTGGTGAAACTGCTAAAAACAAAAGAAGATTATTAAATCAAATGATTGAGATTTTAGAATCTTATGGATATCAAGAAATGATGATCCCAGTTATTCAACTAACTGAAACATTTGCTAGTAAAGTAGGTGAAGAAAACAATAACATGATGTATACTTTTACTGATAGAGGTAATAGAGACATTTGTTTGGCACCGGAATACACAGCAGTAGTACAGCAACTCTCTAATGAAACATTTAAAATGACTAAGAATGTTAAGTTATTCTATATTGGTGAATGCTTTCGTGGAGAAAAGCCACAGGCTTCAAGATGGAGGCAATTTACACAATTTGGAGTTGAAGTAATAAATCCTACGGAGGACTATACAAATGAACTATTAGAAATCGCAACTAAATTGATTGAATTAATTACTGATAATTATGAAGTAAATTTAGATGCAACAAGAGGACTTGATTATTATACCGGTGGTAAAGGATTTGAAATTTCTTGTCCAGAATTAGGTGCTGCAAAACAAATTTGTGGAGGTGGCTCTTATGAGGGAGGAGTGGGGCTAGCCATAGGTGTGGATAGATTGTTAAACTGCTAACCAGTAGGTATTTTTAACTCTTTTTTGTAAACCTCTACAACATAAAGATATTTTATATGGATCTAAATTGGTGAATTTACCTACTTCATAGTAGCTATTAAATTCACCAATTTTTATACCATCTAAATAATATCCAAGAACTTTTACTTTCATATAATCATGAGATTTTGAGTTCCTCTCGTAGATTTCTTCCTTACTTAAATACTCACCATGACTTTTAATCCGAATTTTCTGTCGTGTGTATTTAACATATTACACCACCAGTTCTCCATACTAGGTAGTGATTCTACTAAATAATCATCTATTATTTCATAAGAAAAATTTCCATCATATTTGTTAAAAGAACTTTGCATATGAATATTGGGATGTCTTCCTTCTTTCAGTAATGATTTATGTTTAGATAGTCTTTCTTTGCAATTTACACTTCTACCAATATATAGTGTTTGTTATTAGATAAACACGTTATTATGTAAATACCCGGTATTTTAATTTTATAAGACATTTTATAAACATTTTCTTTGTTATATATATAAATAATTACTATCTTTGTAGAACAATAATGGCGGGATGGCTGAGTGTTAGGCGAGGGATCGCAAGTCCCTACACAGAGGTTCGATTCCTTTTCCTGCCTCAAGAAAAATCCCAAAAGTTAGTTCTCTTGGGATTTTTTTATTAACTTTGCTTTATGAAAACTTTATTAATACATGCGGAAGACGCTACAACTGATTTCTTATCAACAATTTATGAGGATAAGGACTGGACCATTATTAAAAAAAATATTGGTAAATCTAAACTAAAAAAGCTAATTAAAGAACATGATACTATTGTGATGATGGGTCATGGAACAGACAAGGGATTGGCAGATGGAGATTTTAACTTTTTAATTGATGGTGGTTATGTTTATTTACTAAGAGATAAAATAAACATTGGTATTTGGTGTAATGCAGATCAATTTTTCAAAAAACATGGACTTAAAGGATTAGCAACTGGTATGATTATTTCTGATTATATGGAAGCTAATATGTATTGTATTGATGCAACTTATAGTGAAATTGATAATTCTAACTTTAAATTTGCACAAGCAATTAAACATTCTCTAATACTAGAAGATTTAGAATTAACTAAAGAGAAAATACAAGAAACTTATGAAGTTAAAGATAGTGTTACAGAGTTTAATCAAAAAAATATATACTTCTTTGGAGAAGATTTAGTTTTTCCTAAAAACGCAAAAATACATCAATGAATTATATAATAAATAATGAGATTATTTGTATGTCTGCAAACAAAACACCTAAAATGAAGTGGGACACATTAGTTTTGGCACAAGTTAATGCAGAATACTTAAATAAAACATATCCAAAAAAAGATACCACATTGGCTGCATATAAGTGTGACCAATGTGGTTATTATCATTTAACAACAAAATATAATGATGAAAACTCAAGATAAAATTGATGATATTATGAAAGGTTTACCACCTTCATTATCTTCATTAAAGATACCACAAGATATTTATGAAATAAACTATTTACAACATATTCCACAAGATGTTGATGATATACAGAATAAATTTATAGAGCTTGTAGATGAGGTTTTAGGTACAAGTTATAGTGGTAAAGAAGTACATAGACATGGAATTATAGGTAGAATTTTAGATGATTCAGGTAATATTGAATTATATAGAACCTGGTATAGATTTATGTGTATTGACGAACAATATAGGGAATGGACACAACCAGCATTTGCAATGACCGAACCAAGTAAATTTATCTGTGTTAATAAAAGTCCTCAACTAATTGCATATTTTAGAGATAAAAAATTAAATGAAATACTTATGGAATCAGATTTACAAAAATCAGTAAAAAATCTAATTAGTGTTAAAAAAGATAACCAAAAACTTGATAATTTTGCAAAAGAAAGATATCAAGAAAAATTTCCTAGAGATACTAAAAAATATGATCAAGGTTGGCATCATTATGATACTTATACGATAATTGATGAAAATACAATTAGTGTAGAATATAAATATGGTGCAGGAGAGTATGACTATAGTGGTAATTTTACTGTTGATTTAACACCTTATTATAGAGATGAAAAATTAGAAAAATTAATATGAAATGTATAATATTATTAATCTTAATAATTACAACTGCATGCTCTTCTGGTAAAGTAACAAATAAAAATAATACCTCAAAAAAAGTTAAGAATCCAACAGAACGTTATTTTCAAAAAAAATTAGCAAGTAAAAGAAAACAACTTGCTTATATATACTAAATGGAAGAAATTAAAAAAGATTCAGTTAAAAAGCATAAACTACACAAAAAAATATACAAGGAATATAAAAATGCTACTGCCAAAGAGATTTGGGAGGGTTTAAGAGACAATTTTATTTTTGGATTCATAGGTGCCACATTAGTAGTTTTTATTGCAACAAAGACAGATATGGCAGTTCTACTAGGTTATATAGCATACTATATGTTCATGGGTAAGATTGTAAATAGACCAAAATATGTAACTGATTTAGGTAAATTAATTGTTTTCCCAATTCCATCGGCACTAGGTGCTTTTGCAGGATATAAACTATCGTATACTTTTATTAACATAATAAATTTATATCTATAAAAAAACCCAGAAATTATTCTGGGTTTTTTGTTTAAACTACTTTAATAGTCCACTACTTTCTCAGGGCAATTTTATTTAAAATCAAATTTTACTACTGGTGCTTTCTCTGCACCTGGATCTGATTTGTAATATGGTAACTCTTTAAAGTCAAATCCAAATATACTATTAATCCAACGGTTAGGAATTCCTAAGATATGCAAGTTATAAGGATTTACACTTTCATTATATCTATCTCTTGCAATTTTAATTCTATTCTCTGTACCAGATAATTCTGTTTGTAATCTTAAAAAGTTTTCATTTGCTTTTAAATCAGGATATCTCTCAACTGATACCATCAATCTTGAAAGTGCAGAACTAACTCCACTTTGAGATTTTTGAAAAGCCTCTAACTGATCAGGTGTAATTTTTGAAGGATCAATTGTTACTGCAGTAGCTTTAGCTCTTGCTTCGATTACTGCAGTTAGAGTTGATTTCTCAAAACCTGCGGCACCCGAAACGGTATTTACTAAATTACCAATTAAATCATTTCTACGTTGATAAGACGACTCTACATTACCCCATGCAGATTTAGAATCTTGTTGTAGTGCAACACCAGTGTTATTAAACCCAATTACTTTACCATAAATTGAGAAAAAAATTACTAATAAGATACCACCCGCGATTAACCATTTTACTGTACTATTCATATTTATTTATATTTAATTATTAATATTATTTATTACCAACCTGAACTTGCTCCTCCACCAGAGCTTCCTCCTCCACCAAATCCACCAAATGAAGATGAACTTGAACTAGATGAACTTGAATAACTAGATGAACTTGAACTTGAATAACTATTTCTTCTTCTTCTATCTTCATCGTCTTTTCTTTTCTTTTCACGTCTTACTTCTTCCTCTTCATCAGATTTTCTCTTTCTTAAAGTAGAAGTTAAAGAAGTAATACTTGATAATACAGATACAAAGATAAGAATTAATGCTAGATAATCGGAAGAACTTGATGATTTTTTTCTAAAACCATCATATTCACTCTTAATTCTCTCAAGTTCACCAGGTTTTAAATACTTTCTATATACTGCAATATTAGATATTGAAGATTCAAATGTTTTATCTGCAATACTTAATTTAGATTTAGCATCTTCAATCTCAACTAGATAGTTTGAAACTGATTTAGCATTTTTAACAGAATTAAATAAGTTGTCTTTAAACTCTTTTGAGAGTTCAATTGCTTTATCAACATCAGTTTCTAATACTTTTTTAATATTACTAGTATCTTCTATCAGTGTATCAAGATAATTAGAAATATCAGTATATGATATAGAATAACCATATGATTTAATTTTATCTAAATCTGCTAATGATTTTTTATTTACAAATCTAGCATCACTTATTAAGCCATCTAATTTTGAAATTGAAGAAACTTCGTAGTCATAATCCTTATTTAATTTATTGAAGGAATATACTTCATCAAGAATAGAACTTTTTAATGATTTAAGTGAATTTAAGTAAATATCATCATCTTCATCCTTTAGTCTATCAATAGATTCTATAGCACTAACTAACTTTTTTGTTGTATACTCATGTTTAATTTTCAAAATTTTACTATTTGAAAATGCAACACTGTCAATAGTGGCAGTTTTTATCTTATCAATATTATCTAAAATATCTTTCCTAACACTTTCTTTTCTAAGTTCTTCTAATCTGATCTTTTCTTTTTCTTCAGCAATTTTTCTTCTTCGTTGTCTATCAACAAAGTAAATTAAAATGAAAAATGAGATAATTCCAGTTACAATTAAAAAATTTGTTAAACCTGTCATGAAAGCAGCTTGTGATGCCGCTGCTTCTTTAGCTTCTTTAGCTTGTTTTTGTTTTAACCATAAAACTTTATTAGCAAATGCTTCATTACCTAATTTATCTGTTATAAAATTGATACAATTAGTAGTACCTTCTACATAATTACCTGCTCTAAATGAAGATTTTACAACGTCTAATGCGTCATAAGCATCTGTATCTGTGAAAAACGGTTCCATACCATTACCGGTCTCAATTCTACTTGATCTATCTTTCATAGAAAAGACAATAAGTAAACCGTTATCAGCACCTTTTTTCCCGATGCCAATTCTGTTAAATTGTTGATCCGCATATTCCTCGATAGAAGTATCACCGAGTGAATCAATTGTAATTACACCAATTTCAATTGATGTTTTCTTTTCGTAATCCGAAATAAGTTTGTTTAATTCTATCTCTTGTTCAGGAGTATAGAAATTACCGTTATCTGTTACCCAATTAGTTGGTGTAAAAGATTTAGTATCTTGTGCACTAATAGTGAAAGATACCATTGCCAAAATTGATAATAATATTTTTTTCATTTGACAAATATACATGAAAAATAATTATCTACAAAATATTGAATTAATTTTCTATATAATTTATAATATTATCTAAAAATTCTTTTGCATCTTCTGGTAACAAATCATTAAGATCTTTACCATTATCAACAGAAAAAGCATAATCACCAAGTTTTATTAGTTTCTCACCTGCTTTATCATTATCATAAATAACAATTTTAATCTGTGGTAGAGTTTTAAGCCAATAACCTAACTGTGGATTTGGATCATTGCAAAGAACTGCTATACCTGGATAACCTGCTTCATGTGCTCTAGCTATATCAAAAATTCCTTCCGTAATAAATAAGTACTTATCTGTTATTTTTAATGATTCCAATCCCCATACTGCAATTTTCTTACCTTCTGGTTCATCACCAACCCAATTATAATATTTTGTTTTTTTAGGATCTATAAGTAATTTACTATTTTGACCCTTTTTATCATATCGTGGATTATATTTTTGATAACCAACCATTTGTCCAGATAAATTATATAAAAAGAAAAAAGTATCACCAGAATCTTCATCTAGAATATATCTAGTTTTAGTATGGTCTATACCCCTACCACTTAAATGTGATAACATATCATCACCAGGATTAAAATCTTCAAATAAATATAAGTATCTCATTAAATATATATTAATTATAATTCTACTTCAATACTATAATAAGGTCTTGATTGACTATACCAATAATTATTAGTTACTATTTTAAATTTTAGGTTCTTAAATCCAATTAAATGGAAATAACGATAAAAAGTATCCTCTTTTAAGAATTTTTCAACTTCATCTAAAATATCTTTTCTTCTTTGTCTCATATTATCTCTATCTGCCATAGTAATATCATCATCATACCAATATTGCTCCTCATCTAAATTACCCCAATAAATTTTAAGCTGTAATTTAAATATAGGGTTAATTGTAATTTTTTCATAAGGATTTCCCTTTTTAAATTTGGTCATAGTTCCCCAATCTCTTTGACCTCTCTTTAAGAACCAGTGATTATCTTGGTCTTCTATTCTTTTTTTTATTATATCACCTTTAAGACCATTTATCTTTGTTATAATTTCAAATAAAGTATCAATTGGAGTTTGTCTAATTGGTTGTTCAAAAGTTTTACTATCATAAAATATAGGAGTAGATCCAAAATTAACTTTTAATTCAGGTTTAGCACTAGATAAACCATTTTGTTCATTAAAATCAAATCTCTCACATCGGAATCCTCTTGTATCTAAGAAATCATCTAAATCTAATAATAACATATCTAATAATAAGTATTATCTGCTTCTATCATCTTAGTACAATCAATAACTCTTTTTTCTAAAGATTTGAATTGTTCAGGTTCAATACCTAGATCTTTTAATTTTTTGTTAGTAGATACAGATAAATATCCTGACTTACCATATTTATCGGTAAGCGGTTTCAGTTTTTCCTCACGGAATTTACTAAAAGATTCTAAATGTATCATTACTTATATATTATCTTACAAAGATATAAAAAAAGAGGACTTAGTCCTCTTTTTTAATCTAATAATCTCATATTACCATTAAGCTCTTCTAAAAGTGCTATTTCTCCTAGTTTATTTCTAACTCTTTCTAACCAATCAGTTGATTTAATTTTAACCATCCAAACTTGATCGGCCTCTTTTTTAGTTTTTAAAGTTCCTTTACAAACAACTCCTTCCTTTAGACCCCAAATATTATTTCTAATGTCTCTAATTAATTGTGAATTATACTCACCTTGATAAATTATATCAGGAATGTGTAAGTGACCAAAATTTCTTATAAAGTCTCTTGGGTTTACAAATCCTTTTTTATAAGCATTTACATCAAATAGAATAACATCTTTTGGTTCATCAATATGATAACCTGCAAATGAGTTTTCTCCTAAATATTCACAAAACACTACAAAACTTTCAATATTTGGGTAATGTCTTTTGAATACCTTTGGTAATTCTTCACTATACTTTTCTAAAAATATAGTAACCGCATCACCGAAATACTCACTTCTTTCGTCAATCATAACGTTTCGAGTACCAAACTTATACCAACCTCGTTTTCGACTCCATTCACAACGAATGTTACTACCATCTAACTTATCAAAAGCATAGATATAACTTCCGTGAATTCCCTTGTCAAAATACTGCATTTTAGGATAACTTTTCATCTTATTTCAATTTATTTTTTATTAAAACTTCATTGAAATCCTCTCTTCTTTTAAAATGTTTATTAACAACCTTAAAAGAATCTGTAATCCATCTACCATCAGATACTTTCATAACAATACCTTCTGATAACCCAGATCTGAAATCAGATTGTCTTTCTGAACATTCAACAACATCAGAGATATTATTAAAAGTAATCTTTTGCGGCTTAATATATTTAATGTCTGTTTGTGACATCAACTTATCAAATAAGTCAGGTGACATAAATCTTTTTTCTTCTACAATATAAATATCATATGCCAAAAACCAATCTGGTAACTTATCATATCTTAATGAGTGCTCTGCAAGCATCCACTCACCATATATCGTAATCGGAGATTGACACTCTTGTATCAACCATCTAACGGACTTACCGTGTTCGTGAATCCAGTTCCAAGCAGGTCTAAACTGTAACTTGGCTGGAGTTTCTTTCTCAATATATCCTTTCTTTAATATATTGTTTCTATTTCTTAGAACAGGAGCACTTGTCCAAGACACTCCTAAATTAGCACCATCTACCTTCTCTTGTACCCAACACTCTAATGGAAATTGTATACCAGTTTCGGTTACAATATCATCATGGGTCATTGTAGATATTGATTTATCTAAATGAGGTATTCTAGGATAATCAGGAGCTATCGTTCTTAAATTCTTAATTCGTATTTTCGTGTTCATATTATTGTATTTCGTTTTTAATCCATTCTCGTAAAAAATTCTTTTCGGATCTTTTTACACCACGATACTCGCGTTTTAAATCACGTTTTGATTTCTTTACAAGTTCTGGGTCTTGTAATAATTTTAATTTTCTTTTTCTTCGTTTTATATCTTGGATCTTTTCAGCAACCCAATTAACATCTTTAGTTTTCATAATTGTTTTGATTTTGTATAACCATATTGGTTTTAATAATTTTAATTTTTTGACATGAAAAAACCCTGTCAATTAGATTGACAGGGTTAGTAGTTTTCGTATAGGTACAAAAATATCACTACTGACTCATAAAGTCAATCAAATCGTAATTCGGTGTGTATTTTGTAACTTTCATATTCTTTATATATTCTTTAATTATTATTGTTTTATTCTTCTTTTAATAAATCTTTTAACTTTTCGTCTCGTGTTAAACTTTTATCTATTAGTTTAACTAACTCTACATTTATCTTTCGATAATCTTCTTCTTCTTTTGCAAATCTTTTTTCTTCAATTCTGTTAAATAAAAAGTTAAATAATTTTTCTAATAGCGCTTTATCTTCTTTAATATAGTCCATATTAACATAAGAAGTCCCACCATATTTACTTTGTTTACGGGTATGAACTTGTAAATAGTATTCACTTTTATCAGAACCAAACCAATTTGATATATTAACTTTATATAAATAAATATCAAATAAAAAATCAGTTTCTGTTCCAGATAATTTATAAGTAAATTTATTTATATTACCTTTTATTTCTTTATCATTAAATACAAATGTATTTACTTTTTCATAAATAACACTATGTTCTAGTGAAATACTTAATGTTGAATCTAAAATATTTTTTAAAAACATTTGTTTTTGTGTCATTCTTAATTATTTTTACAAAGATATAAAAAATAATTTAAATTGAAAATATTTTAGTTATTTTCTTTTTTCTAAAATATTTTTTATCCAGATATGGATAAAAAAAATTATAAAAACCTGAACCACTTACTCCGTAACCGCCAGAGTCAGTTATTTTAATATTATATACTTTTTTCTTACCGGCATTATTCAATTCTCTATCATTAACTAACATATTAATAGGTATCGAACCACCATATTTTCTATCAAGAACTTCTTGATATGTTTCTCCAAAAAAAATCTTTCTTAATTTATTAAATACTTTCATCATTAAAATATTCTATAGCAACAATAGCTAGATTAAATAAAATAGAAATAATAATAGTTACTATAAAAACATAAGGTAGTTGTATATCAAAAAAACTTCCTTTATAATCATCTAAATATTTTTCAGTACAAATACCTAATAATAATTCTAAAAATGATAAAATGGCAAATATGAATGTTAAGTTTGTAAAAATTGTAATTAATTTATTTCTCATATTACCTTATATAATATAATATATCTTTGTTTTTAAACTATTTATAATGTTTTTTAATAAAAACTTTTTAAATATTTTTTATTTAATCCATATAAAGGTTTACCAAATTTCTTTAACCAAAGAACATTTTTAGGATGAAAATTTAGTTCATCAGTATATTCACCATCACGACCACTAGAATATTCACCATTAGGAAATTTGAATAATTTTGACATTAAACTATAGCGGTGTCCTAGTATATTCTGTATTTGAATACTTTTTAAAAACCAATCACGAAATTCTAAATACTTGTCAACTTTAGACATATCAACTATTTTAATTGACACAATTATTCTATAAGTTAGATATGTAGCAGGTCTTTCAATTGAACTATTCCTAGAATCACCATCTATATAACTTATAGTACTTGAATTTTCTTCAACTATATAAGCTTTATTAAATCCAACAAACTGAATTATTTCACTACCAATTTCAATAAAATCAACAAATAGATTCTCTATTTCTTCTAAAGTTAAATCATGATTTAATCCATCTAACTCTTCCTTCATTTCATCAGTTATTGTAACTCTTTCAAATAATTTTAAATATTTCATTATTTTAATACAATATAAATTTTATCTATATTACAATTTAAAATGGCATCAAATAATTTATCAACTGTATAATATTTATAAGTATAAATATAGTCATCCTCATGATCCTGTAAAGCATATTCATTTCCTGCTTCATCATAACATATTATATTTCTTACCTGAAATTCTTTTTTATCTAAAAGTGAAAGAAATATTAATAATGATTCTTTTATATCTTTAAATGGATAGAAATCTAAAGTATGTGAAATTGCAATAGTATCATCATTAGTTTGTGTTTTATAACCATCATCTTTAATATATGCAAATACTAAATCTATTAGATCTAAAATTTCATCTGTATTACTATACATTAATTTCTCATTAAATTTATTTAAATACTTCATATTATTGTATATATAAAAAATCTTTTATATATTTGTACTCTTAATAAAATACAATATGAAAGTATATCAAGCATCAAGACTTGCAATAGGTGTGAGTAAAATTTTTCCACACAAACTTACAATTAGTGAGTCCGCAGTAACAATTAGACAACCTGGACTATTTAGTGCTATGGAAAAAACAATTCCTTTTTCTAAAATTTCATCTGTAAATATTGATTGTCCTATAATTGGATTTTCAACAATTATTATTGAGACAACTGGTGAGGGAAATATTACAGCTAATGGATTTTTCAAAGATGAAGTTTTGGAAATGAAACAAATAATTTTAGATAAAATTTAATGTTAAATATAAATAGACAGAAAGAATTAAATCAAATTATCAATCTACACAGAGATTGGAAAAGAGGTGAAACGTTTGAAGATACTAAACAAGTTTTAGAAAATTCTTCTGACGATAGAATTGTATACCTATTAAAAACTGCAGATATGCAATTGAAATATGAAATGATTATTACTATTTTAGATATATTTGATACACCTCGTCATAAAAAATTCTTACTTCCTTACACAGAATTTTTATCTTTTATTAGAGAAATAAACCGAGGTAGTGTAAAAGAAGTTTATGAAGAACTTTATTTTATGGCCTTAGAACAAATTAGAACAAATTATATTCCAGTTTCTGGAATAATTAAAAATATTATTTAATGTACCTATTTGGATCACACCTTATTAAAAAAATATTTACTGACTTTAGAGAACCTAAAGATATTGACTGGGTTACTAACGATATTACTAAATTAAAAAAATCTACTATAGGTAAAGAGGAATATTACTTTATTCCTAATACTCCAGATAGAGAAATGAATGCAAACGAGATCTATACTTTAAAAGTAAGTCATGCTATTTATGATATTAATTGGAAAAAAACTATGTCAGATATTAGATTTCTTCAAATGAAAGGTTGTAAACTTATTCCAGAGTTTCTTACTCAACTAAGAGCACATTGGGAAAGTATACATGGTGTTCAACATAGAACAGACTTTGAGGTTAAACCTGGTAAATTTTTTGATGATAGAATTAAAAGAAAGTTAAATCATGATGATTTACACAAGATGATAAATCCAGTACCAACTTATTTGAAAATGATTATCAATGATGTTAATCCAAGTCCAGAAAAATTTTATGAGATACTAACAGATAATGAAAGAAAAGAATTACTTTTTGAAGAAGCATTTGTAATCTCAATTGAAAGACTAGGTCATTTACCTACAAGAGCCGCATATAATGGTGCACAACAAAGTTTAGTAACGAGATTACATCCTGTTTGGTTAGCAGACTTTATTATTGAACACTGGAATGACTATTACTGGAATGCAACAAATTCAAGATTTTACGAACAATATAAAAAAATTAAAAATTAAACTATGGGAATTATTACAAGAGAAAAAATTATTGAAAAGGTTAAAAATAAAGATACAAATTTCTTCTATGGACTTTATAACGAAGAATTAGAAGGATATAATTACAAAGATGTAAGTAAAGAAGTAAAAGTTGTTTATGACCAACACTATGGTGACGGTAACGAATGGTCTATTGCTTTTGAGTTCACAGAAATTGGTATGTACGTTTTATTAGAGGGTTACTATTCATCTTGGGATTCTCCAGATTGGGATAGTGTTTCTCATGCGGAACCATTTCAATATACAGAAACTAGATTTAAAGAAGCCTCTTTGGAATATATAAGAGATAAGAAAATCGAAGAGGTTCTAAAAAAATAATAAACAATATGAATTCAGTATTTACATCAATATTTATAATAATATTAACATCGTTCTTACTAAGAAATGTAGTTATAACTATGACTCCAAGTGAAAAGCTATCATTTAGTGATAGAAAACAAAAATTAAAAATATTTAAGTATTTAAAATTAAGATAAAATGGAAATAAAGTCCATTTTATCTTTTTTTATATCTCTATTTACCTTACTACAAAGTGGTTGTAAATTAGTGTAATGATTTAATAAATTTAACTCTTCAATTGAACTCGCTGATGATAAAGGTATTATATGATCAATATCCCACCCATAATTAAACTCACCATTATATTTACCATAATTATCCCAATTCATCCAACTTTCAAATCTTGACTCTAAATAATTTCTGAAATTGTCTGCATCACATCCTAAAATGATTTTAGTATTTGAGTTTTTATGAAATTTTTTACTTTTAATACTTCTTGTGATCATCTTCCTCATATTTTCATACAATTTATAAGTTAAGTCATTTTTTCTCCTATTGTTTCTATAATTATTATTACTTAAATTTATCTTCTCCTTATTTTCCTTTTTATATAATTTTCTTTTTTCATCATAAGGTCTATATTTATATTTTTGAGGATTTAATTTTCTCTTCTCTCTCAAATTATTTAATATAGAATCTTTATTTTTCTCAACATATCTATCTTGATATATTTTAATATTATCCTTATTATTACGTTTATACTCTTTTAAATATTCACTTCTACAATCTTTACAATCATTACGATAACCGTCTTTCGCATCTTTTCTAGGTTGAAAGTATTCCAACTCCTTTTCTATTTTACATACAATACAAATTTTCATAAACAAAATAACATTTTTATATATATTAAATAATCAGTAATATGTAAATAAAATATATTATATTTGTAAAAAATTAATTAAAATATGAAACCAACATCAGGAATTGCAGTGGACGGTTCTGCTAGATCCAATCCTGGACCTGCCGGTTATAAAGCAGTCGATTTAGCAACAGGAAAAGAACTTTTTAATGTATCCATTGGAGACTCAACCAATAATATTGCAGAGTTTATAGGATTAGTACATGCAATTGATTATGCGATTAAAAATGGATACACACACGTGTATTCAGATAGTCAAACTGCAATTGCATGGGTTAGAAATAAAAAAGCAAAATCAACACTAAGTTCAAATACTAGAACTGAACGTTCATTAAATTTAATGAATAGAGCAGAAAATCACCTTTCTAAACTACCTGGATATTTTAAGTTGGTTCATAAATGGGAAACTAGTGAATGGGGTGAAAATGAAGCAGACTTTGGATTTAAATAAGAGACTATGATCTCTTATTTTTTTTTATAAAAAACATTTTCAAACAAAAATATTTGTATATTTGTACTAAATTAAAACTAATAATATGATAAAAAGATTTTTTATTGCAGTTGTAATGTTATTTACAACTGCAATTTACTCACAAAATGACACAATTAAATTAAACGATGTGTCAATCACTTCACAGAGGTTTAAATTAGAAGCTACTCCTTCTAAAACTATTCAAATAGATTCTGCGAAAACCTATTTTGCACAAGAAACACCATATTTCTTTTCAACAACTCCATCAGTAGTTGCACAAAGTGATAATGGTACTCCTTTTGGATATTCCTACTTTACTTTAAGAGGTATGGGTCAAAATCGTATTAACTATACATTAAATGGTGTTCCATTAAATGATGGTGAAGATTTGGCAGTCTATACTTCTAATTTTACTGACTTACTTAATAGTCTACGTTCTGTTCAGATTACTAGAGGTGCGGGTGTATCTGCTAATGGATCAAGTTCTTATATTGGTTTAGTTAATATGGATTTAACAAGTCCATTTGATAATAAATCCGGTGAGTTTACATCTATGGTAGGTAGTTTTAATTCAAGGAGAACCTCAATCAAAGTAAATACCGGAGTTACTAAGAAAGGATTTGGTGCTACTTTTAGAGCATCAGAAACTTATACCGATGGATTTAGAGATTTTTCATCTGGTAGAAGCACATCTTTCTCAACTTCATTAGGATATAAAAATGAATACACATCAGTTAGATTTAATGTTGTATTTGGTAAGACTAAAAATGGTCAAGCATGGCTTCCAGTTCCGGAAGGTTTGTCGCCAACTACAAATGTATTAGTAACTGATTTTGGTATTAGACCACAATATGATGATTTTACAAGTGGTATTTATCAATTACAAGTTGCTGGTAAATTTTCAGAGGAAAGTATATTTAATTTAAGTACATATTATACAAGTGTTAATGGTAACTATGATATGCCCGCATTTAGTGGTAATAACCCAGATAATATAAATAACTTAAAACTTAATTCTGGAAATTGGGGTGCATATTATAATGTTAAAAATACTTTCAATGGAATTACTATTGAACCAGTGATTACTTTTAATTTATATAAAAGAGAACATACTGGAAAAACAAACGGAGTTTTCCAATATCAAAACCTAGGTGAAAAATTTGATGTAACTGCATTTACAAAATTTTCCTATAAATTAGGATTAAATTGGATTATTGAAGGTGACTATCAATATAGAACAACATCATTTAATTATAAAAATGATATTGAGAATTTTAATACTAAATTATATAATCATAACTTTAATAATTTCTCGTTTGGACTATCATACAGAGGTAGTGAAATATTTAAACCTTACATAAGCTTTGGTAAATCTTCAAGAGAACCGAGTAGAACAAACTTATTTATTTATACTGATAATCCAACCAGTAATCTAGAAATTACAAATATAAAACCTGAAACTGTAAGAGATCTTGAACTAGGTACTAAGATTAACTCTAAATACTTAAATGGTTCATTAAATGGTTATTATATGTACTTTACTGATGAAATTGTATCAATTGGACAATTAAATCCAATGGGTATTGCATTAGGAACTAATGTTGATAAAAGTTATAGATTAGGAATAGAAGGAGATTTAACATTAAAGGTAAGAAAATTAGAAGTTGGAACAACATTTAATGTTTCAAAAAACAAAGTTTGGCTAGATGATGTAAAATCAGAACCAGTTTTAACTCCTAACTTTACATCTAACCTATTTACAAATTATAAATTAGGTAAGTTTGAACTAGGTACTAATTATAAATATGTTGCACAATCATTTTTAGATACTAATAATAATTTCATCTGTCCTGAGTATCATTTAATTGATACTAGTATTTCTTATAGTCTCAAAGATGCTTCTATCAAATTATTTGTAAATAATATTCTAGATAAAAATTGGACAACAGGTGGTATCACTGATGGTATAAATAGAAGTTTTTATTATACCGCAGGTATAAACTTTTATTTGACATTTAATTATAAATTATAATGAATATTATAGAGATCATAGCGAGTATTTTTAGCTTACTATCTGTAATATTTGCAGTTAGAAATAATATACTTACATGGCCATGTGCAATAATAGGAGTTATTTTTTATAGCATATTCTTTCATCAAAATCATATTTGGGGAAATATGTTTCTACAAATTATATTCTTTATACAATCAATTTATGGTTGGCGTAAATGGGATATAACAAATAGTAATAAAATTGAATGGTTAGAAAAAAAGGATAGAAATATATTAGCAATATCAAGTTTCTTACTTACAATATTTATTACATATATATACTAATAATAACTGGTGATAAATCACCTTACTTTGATGGTATAACAACTTCTTTAAGTTTAATTGCTATGATACTTTTAGCAAAGAAAAAAATAGATACTTGGTTATATTGGATAATCGTAGATATTCTATTTGTAATATTCTTCTTAAATGAAGGTAATTACTTATCTTCAATTACCTACTTTGTGTTCTTAATTTTAGCAATAACAGGTTTAAAACAATGGAAAAGAAATATAAAAACGGATTAGTTTTAGGTAAGTTTGCACCCTTTCATTTAGGTCACAAATATCTTATTGATATCGCAATTGAAAATTGTGAACACACACACGTCATTATATCACATAATAAGACACAAATTATTCCAGGTGACGTAAGATACCTCGGATTAAAAAAAACGTATCAAAACAACCCTAATGTAACCGTATATCAATTTGACGATACTGGACTACCTCAACATGATTATGAATGTGAAACACTACAAGAATTTTATTCTTATTGGGTACCGGAAATATATAATTTAGTTGATGATTTAGATGTCGTATTTACATCAGAAGATTACGGAGAAAGTTTTTCAGATCACTTAGGGGTAGAACATTTCTTAGTAGATAAAGAAAGATGTAATTTTCCTATATCAGGAACAGAAGTTAGAGATAATCCCTTTGAGAAATGGGATTTTATTTCAGATGAATTAAAACCGTTTTTTGTAAAAAGAATTGCTATAGTGGGACCTGAATCCGTTGGTAAATCTACAATAACAAAGGAGTTAGCAAATTGGTTTCAAACTAATTTTGTTGATGAATATGGTAGAATTGTTTATGAAACAAATGGTAATAAAGTTAGTGTTAAGGATTTTATTCCAATTTCAGAAGGAAGACAAACGTTAGAAGACTGGAGTATCAAAAAATCAAATAAATTATTATTCTGTGATACAGAAGATATTACAACTTATTTATTTTTAGATATGTATTGTCCTAATGAGGAGCATCAAAAAGAAACGGAGTGGTTTTTAAATAAACTTTCTGAAAAGAAAAAGTATGATTTATATATTCTTTTAAAACCTGATTGTGTAGCAGTACAAGATGGAACAAGAATTTTTTTAGAAGAAAGACAAGTACACTACGAAGCTATTAAAAATGAATTGGTGAATAGAGACTGTCATTTTGATGAAGTTGGTGGAGATTGGAAAGAAAGATTTGATAATTGTGTGGAAATTATAAAAAATAATTTTAATATATAAGTTATGAAAAGATTTACAGATAAAATAAACGAGTCCGTAGAGGACACAATACCAACAATTGAGGAAATATGGTTTGATAATACTGGAAATAAAATAAACCAAGAAGAATACTCAGCAATGGTAGAGTTTGCTAAACTTCACGTAGAAGCCGCATTAAAAGAAGCTAGTGAAAAAGCTAGTTTAACAGATTTTGCATATGAATTCTTACAAGAAGGTGCATATGATGCAATAGACAAAGATACAATTTTAAATGCTTATCCATTGGATAACATTAAATAAAAATAATTAATAATAATGTCACAAGAAATAGACTTATTAACAAAACTTTATGAGTTTTATAGTAAAAGATATAATGGTTCTACACTTGAAGAAAAATTTAATGCAGCAGTTTATGATCTAGTTAAAACTGGAGACGTACAAAAAGCAACTTATATGGAGTTCTGTGTTGATAATAATATAGAACCTTATGTTGAACCTGCCGCACCAATAAGACCCGCACCTGAACCACAACCTCAAGCAAGGTACTATGAAGATCCTTGTAGTAGAGGTTATTGGAAGGTAAAACCGTAAATAGCATTAAGCACCGACTTTGTGCGCTAAATTCATTTTACAAGCATACTGTCGGAATGCCATCAAAGATAATATGAGAACTTCTATCATCATACGCGCTGTTTTATAATCCAATCACTAAATTCCTCAGTGATTGGTAACCCCACTATTGAAATAAATTATGCAAGAAGTGGATGTTAAAAAAAAATACAAATATGAAAATTAAAAAATTTAATGAAAACATAACATCAAAACTTGATAAAGTTTGGTATATACCTGTGAATGATTTAAGAAAAGCTTCTAATGAGGAAGTTGAAGAATGGATGGATAATCATCCACATAATAACGGATATGCTTTTTGGTGGGAAATTTTAGATCCAAATGATGATGCGGCTTATCCTAAAATAGAACAATATTTTTTAGATAATGGATTAAAAGTAGGTGATAAGGTTTTAGTACATTCAGAATGGTAAAAAATAAAAGAGACTTTGAGTCTCTTTTTTTAGTATATTATCTCCCCATCGAATCCTAACCTAACATTCTGACCATCAAACACAAGTGTTTCCTTGATTTCTGACGGCATAAAAGTATTCTTGTGATATACTTTCATCGGTCTTCTAAAATCTTCTTCTGGTGGCATATAAACATAATTAAAACACTCACAACCACCACCATATCTTTTCCACTCCTTTGTTAAAAAGAAATTATCACCAATTAACTCTTTAATGTGAAAGTAAATATAATTTTCTTTTGAATAATCATTAATTGGCATTAGAGAAACTAATCCAACATCATTTATTCTAACTGAGTTTGACCATTCTAAAAACTTAAATGCTTCTTCTTTAGTATCAATATAATTCTTTATTAAATTGCATCTAAACTGTATTTGATGTGGATGTGTTTGTAAATCAGCTGCCCAACGTATCTCATCATCACCTGGAGTTTTACATTTAAAAATCTCATCATTTTTTTGTTGATCATAGTGATGTCTTGATAACTGAATATAGTGATAGTGTTTATAAATTGGATCTTCAAATAATTGTTTCCAACGGAAGCCATCAGTATTCATACTTAACTCTGAATCTGGTGCCCATTTTAAGGCCATATTAGTAATGTTGACAAAATTATCCCAATATAAAGTAGGTTCACCACCTGAAACGGCAACCTTTCTTATTTTAATTTTAGAAGTTATTTCTTTGAATACCTCTTCAAGTCTTTCTAGAGATAGTTTATTTGCATCATCTGCGTAAGTAC
>JACCDN010044470.1_pt1 | contig 21411 bp, 25 predicted proteins | sample 7441691 | NCBI WGS metagenome assembly JACCDN01 (sample SAMN15323439, study PRJNA562643) | freshwater metagenome | isolation source: river surface water | place: USA:Blue River Watershed | collected 2017-08-16 | reverse complement strand
TACTCAGCTAGAGATCTAGTTGTTGAGATTGATGGTCTAGGTCAGGTTGGCGAAGTTACCGAAAGAATTCTTAACGCTCTAACCGCTCGCGGCCTAAGCCCAGCACTTTAGAGGTATTGTCATGGCTCGCGAGCGTATAACGCTTAAATCAAACGCAGACATTCTATTGATGCGTGAAGCTGGACTAATTACAGCTGCAGCACTCAAAGCAGTCAAAGATGCAATTGCTCCAGGGGTATCAACTCTTGAATTAGACACAATTGCCGAGTCAACCATCATCTCAATGGGGGCTAAATCAAACTTCAAGCTGGTTGCTGGCTATAAACACACAATCTGTTCTTCTATAAATGATGAAGTTGTCCATGGAATCCCATCTAAGGACCGAATTCTTCAAGCTGGAGACATTATTTCCATTGACTGCGGGGCTATTACCCCAAGCGGTTGGAATGGAGATGCCGCCTTCACTATGGTCGTTCCTGGGGGAGATCCGGAAGTTATGGCTAAAAGACAGGCAATTAGCGACGCTTGTGAAGCTTCACTTTGGGCTGGAATTGCCGCTTTTGCAGGGGCAAAACGCCTAAATGAGGTCGGTCGAGCAGTTGAAAAGACCATTAGAGAGGCCGGACGGTACGGCATCCTTCAGGATTACATTGGCCACGGGGTTGGTCGCTCAATGCACGAAGATCCAGCTGTTTTCAACTACCAAACCCGTGATTTAGGGCCAGCAGTCGAGCCTGGGCTGGTTATTGCCATTGAGCCGATGATTACCGCAGGGGGCCAGGCAGTCAAGATTTTGAGCGATGCATGGACTGTTTCAAGTAAAGATGGGTCAGATTCGAGCCATTGGGAGCATACTGTGGCTAAGCACTCAGGTGGTATTTGGGTTCTAACAGCTGAGGACGGCGGGGTGGCTGGTTTGGCTAAATATGGAATAACCCCAGTTCCGCTGGAATCTTAACTACCATTATTTCCTTAAATGTCCTAGGATTGAGTCTTGGTGTTTCGGCACGGAAAAATCCCTCTTTTCAAGTCGGTATTTCTGCGTGTTTTTGAGGCAGCAAAAGAATAAAGATAAGTGAGTATATGGCCAACAAAGACGGCGTCATCGAGATCGAAGGCACAGTTTACGAGGCTCTTCCGAACGCGATGTTCAGAGTTGAGTTGACTAACGGGCACAAGGTCTTGGCGCACATCTCAGGAAAAATGCGTCAGCATTACATCAAGATTTTGCCTGAAGATCGCGTGATTGTTGAGCTTTCAACCTACGACCTAAATCGTGGGCGAATCATTTATCGATACAAGTAAATCGGTTTTGTAAAAAACCACGAACAGAAATAAAGAGACATGAAGGTTAACCCAAGCGTTAAAAAGATTTGCGACAAGTGTAAAGTCATTCGTCGCCATGGTCGCGTCATGATCATCTGCGAAAACCCGCGCCACAAACAGCGCCAGGGCTAAGCACTTTAGATTTGCACCAGCTCACCTTCGGGCGAGTACAACTAAATAAAAAACAAGGCAGTGTTCAAGATTTATATCTGGCACCTCTCGGAAAGGCGAGAGCCTGAATTAATAGTTCAGGACAACACTGCTGCAGACCTTTCATAACAAACAGGAGAAATCCAATGGCACGTATTGCCGGAGTCGATATTCCACGCGAGAAGCGCGTTGAAATCGCCCTAACCTACATCTACGGAATCGGTCCTACACGCAGCGTGAAGGTTCTTACCGATACCAACATCGATAAAAACATCCGAGTAAAAGATCTAACTGATGACCAGTTGGTTGCTATTCGTGATTACCTAGACGGAAACTACAAACTCGAAGGTGATCTACGTCGTGATGTTGCAGCTGATATCCGCCGCAAGGTTGAGATTGGTTCATACGAAGGTATTCGTCACCGTAAGGGACTACCTGTTCGTGGTCAGCGTACCAAAACTAACGCTCGTACTCGTAAGGGTCCAAAGCGCACCGTAGCCGGCAAGAAGAAAGTAGCGCGTTAGTAGCCCGCCGGCTCATCGCGTCTCATAAGGATTCAGGAGAAAACTAATGGCAGCACCTAAGACCAAAGCAGCAGGCTCAGCCCGCAAGCCACGTCGTAAAGAAAAGAAGAACGTAACCCACGGTCAGGCTCACATCAAGAGCACCTTTAACAACACCATCGTCTCAATCACTGACGACACCGGTGCTGTTATCTCATGGTCATCATCAGGTGATGTTGGCTTCAAGGGTTCACGTAAGTCAACTCCATTCGCCGCACAGATGGCAGCAGAAGCTGCAGCTCGTAAGGCTCAGGAGCACGGTTTGAAGAAGGTAGACGTTTTCGTAAAGGGCCCAGGCTCTGGTCGTGAAACAGCTATCCGTTCACTGCAGGCAGCAGGTCTAGAAGTTGGATCAATCTCAGATGTGACCCCACAGGCTCACAACGGATGTCGTCCACCAAAGATTCGTCGTATCTAGTTTTATCGTTTCTTCTTTTGAAGAGACAACCAGTTTCAAGAACCAAATAATTTAATACAGCTGTTTAGTGGCCACTGAATAGCAAACCCAACAAAAGAGATATCAAATAGCGGATGTCTCAGTGAAAGGAACCAACGTGCTAATTGCACAGACTCCAGTTCTTAACGAAGAAATTGACAGCAATTTCCCGAACCGCTCTCGCTTCACCCTAGATCCACTAGAGCCTGGTTTTGGATACACCCTAGGTAACTCACTTCGTCGTACCCTGCTTTCATCTATCCCAGGTGCAGCAGTAACAAGCATCAAGATTGAAGGCATCAGCCACGAATTCGGTCCTATCGATGGTGTTAAGGAAGACGTAACTGAGCTGATCCTAAACATCAAGGACCTAGTTGTTTCATCTGACGCAGGTGCTCCAGTTGTACTAGAGCTTAAGAAGGGCGTTGGAGTAGCAACTGCTGGCGACATCGTCACCAACGAGAGCGTAACCATCCACAACCCAGAGTTAGTAATTGCTAACGTCACCAAGGGTGAACTACACATGTGGTTGACCATTGAAGCTGGTCGTGGATATGTTCAGGCATCTCAGAACCGTCAGCCAGACATGGCAAACAACTCAATCATTCCTGTTGACTCAATCTATTCACCAGTTCTAAAGGTGTCTTACCGTGTTGAGGCGACTCGTGCGGGTGAGTTCACAAACTTCGACAAGCTAATTGTTGATGTTGAGACCAAGCCATCTATTTCTCCACGTGAAGCAATTGCTTCTGCTGGTATCACATTGGTTAACCTATTCGGTCTAGCAGCTGCTCTAGATGAAAATGCAGAAGGTATTGACCTTCCAGTTTCAGCTGTTGCAGTTGACCTACCACCAGCACTAGCTAAGCCAATTGAAGAACTAGACCTAACAGTTCGTTCATACAACTGCCTAAAGCGCGAAGGTATCAACACTGTAAACGAACTAATCAACCTAACTGAAGATCAGTTGATGAACATCCGTAACTTCGGAATGAAGTCAGTTGATGAAGTACGCGACAAGCTAACTTCAATGGGACTACGTTTCCGTGATTCAGTACCAGGTTTTGATGCTGCATATTTCAGCGCAAACTTCGATGAGGATGACCAGGCTTAGTCCTGGCTCTAGATAAGTAATAGGAGAAACAAATGCCACGTCCAACTAAAGGCCCTCGCCTCGGAGGCGGTCCTGCTCACGAACGTTTGATGCTAAACAACTTGGCTGCATCGCTGTTCACACACAAGGCGATCACTACTACTCAGACCAAGGCAAAGCGTATGCAGCCTGTTGCTGAGAAGCTAGTATCACTTGCAAAGCGCGGTGACCTGCACGCACGTCGTCAGACCATGGCCGACATCACTGACAAGAACGTTGTTCACGAGCTATTCGCTAACATCGCTCCACTAGTTCAGGACCGTAACGGTGGTTACACAAGAATCACAAAGCTAGGTTTCCGTAAGGGCGACAACGCTCCTATGGCACTTATCGAGCTAGTTCTTGAGCCAGTTGTTGCTAAGCCTGCTCGCACTAAGGCAAAGGTAGCTAACGCTGTCAAGGCAACTGCAGCTGCAGTTGTTGCTGAAGAAGTTGTAGCTGAAGAAGTTGTAGCGGAAGCTGCAGTTGAAGAAGTTGTAGCAGAAGCTCCAGCTGCGGCTGAAGAGGCTCCAGCAGAAGCTCCAGTTGAAGAAGTTGTTGAAGCAGCAGCTGAAGAAGCTGAAGTTGCAGAAGCAGCAGCTGAGGCTCCTGAGGCTGACGAAGCTAAGTAATCATTCAAAAACAAAGACTCATGAATCAAGCCGTTGACCAATTGGTTGACGGCTTGATTCGTTATCGGCTTGATCTTGCCTACGATGGCACAGATTTCGCTGGTTGGGCTAAGCAGCCAAAACTAAGAACAGTTCATGGCGAACTCTTGAAGGCTCTGATTACTATTTTTGGGCCAACTAAGAATGACTTTTCACTCAGAGTTGCCGGAAGAACCGACGCTGGGGTTCATGCCGAACACCAGGTTGTTCACTTAGACCTAACTCCAGCTCAAATAAAGAGACTCGGTCGTTCAAACGATCTAAAGATGAAGTTGAACGCTATTTTGCCAAGGGATATCAGAGTCAGCAAAGCTGCGGTTGCCCCTAAGCATTTCCATGCTAGATATGGGGCTACCCATCGCAAATATCGCTACACTATCGCTGATGCGACCAGTGGCTGGAATCCATTGCGGGCCAGATTCAACCTTTGGATCAAATATCCTCTGGATTTAGAGGCTATGCAGGAAGCCAGTAAAGAGTTCCTTGGACTTCATGATTTTGCTGCTTTCAGTAAGCCGATGCCTCACGGAACGACAATTAGGCTCTTGAGGTCAATTTCGGTCAAAAGAAACAAGGCTTTAGGGGGAGTAGTCGAAATTGAGCTCCTAGCCGATGCTTTTGCCCACAATATGGTCAGATCTATCGTTGGAGCCCTAATCAAGGCCGGGGCTGGCAGGACAACTGCCCAAGACATAGCCAAAGCCCTCAAATCTAAGTCCAGAGTCGGGCATAACTACAAGGTTGTTACCCCTGAGGGGCTAAGCCTGATTGAGGTTGGATATCCAGCCAATAAGGACCTGGAAGCCCAAGTCAGAATGACCCAGCACACCAGATCTCTAGAAGATGATTAGCAATATTCCGACAAAACTTCGGGTTGCATATCTATCTAGTTTGGGGCTAAACTTGGCTCTTGGTGCCTGAAACCATTTGGTTTAGCACAAGTTGATGAATTACTAATTCATCGCCAATCCGATAAGAAATAGAAGGCAATTTCGTGCGTACTTATTCACCGAAAGCTCATGAGCTTCAGAACGACTGGCTAGTCATCGACGCCACCGACGTGGTTCTAGGTCGTTTGGCCGCAACTGCAGCTGCGTTACTTCGCGGCAAGCACAAGGCAACTTTTGCTCCACACATGGACAACGGAGACTTCGTTGTAATCATCAACGCAGAGAAGGTCGCACTTACCGGATCTAAGTTGCAGAAGAAGAATGCATACCGTCACTCTGGTTACCCAGGTGGTCTAACTGCAACTACTTATGCAGAACTTTTGGAGAAGTCACCTGAGCGTGCAGTAGAGAAGGCAATCCGCGGAATGCTTCCTAAGAACACTCTTGGTCGTGACCAGCTTTCAAAGCTTAAGGTTTACCGCGGTGCAGAGCACCCACACGTAGCACAGGCTCCAAAGCCTTACACAATTGGTCAGGTAGCGCAGTAAGCGCTTAGAAGGAAAGACAACTAATGCCAACTAAGAAAGCTGAAGCTGCAGAAACTGCTGCACCAGAGAGCTACACCACAGAGACTCCAGCAGTTGCTGAAGTAAAGACTGCAAAGTCACGTGGTCCACTAACTGTTCCAGGTGCAGGACTAGGTCGCCGTAAGGAAGCCGTTGCACGTGTTCGCATTAAGCCAGGTACCGGAGTTATCAAGGTAAACGGTCGCGACTTGGCAGAATACTTCCCAAACAAGTTGCACCAGCAACTAGTTACAGACCCATTCAAGGTTCTTGGGCTAACTGACTCTTACGATGTAACAGCACGTATCCAGGGTGGTGGCGTTGCTGGTCAAGCAGGTGCACTTCGTCTAGGTATTGCTCGTTCACTAAACGAGATCGACCGCGACAACAACCGTCCAGCTCTAAAGAAGGCTGGATTCCTAAGCCGTGACGCACGTGTTATCGAGCGTAAGAAGGCTGGTCTTAAGAAGGCACGTAAGGCGTCTCAGTTCTCTAAGCGTTAAGTCGCTTCGAGCAACTGCTCGTTTATTCTTAAACCATGGCTCGCCTATTTGGTACCGATGGTGTTCGTGGAGTTGCTAATCGCGATCTCACAGTTTCCCTCGCACTCTCATTAGCTCAAGCAGCCGCATCTGTATTAGGTGAAAAAGCAAGAGCAGATGGCAGAAGACCAATCGCAGTCATCGGACGCGATCCAAGAATCTCAGGTGAATACTTAGCTGCTGCGGTTGCTGCTGGATTAGCTTCTTCCGGTGTTGATGTTTTTGATGCAGGAGTTGTTCCAACTCCAGCAACAGCTTTTCTAACCGCTGACATTCAAGCTGATTTCGGTGTGATGATTTCTGCTTCACACAACCCAGCTCCAGATAATGGAATTAAGTTTTTTGCATTTGGTGGACACAAACTTGCTGATGAAGTTGAAGACCAAATTGAAGCTGAGCTTTCTAATCCACCGCTAACGCCTATCGGTGGTGGCGTAGGTAGAGTTCAAAGATTTGCTGATGCTGAAGACAGATACATTGTTCACCTACTTGGCGCCATCTCTAACTCACTGCAGGGACTAAAGATTGTTATTGACTGTGCTCATGGTGCAGCCTCTGCTATCTCTCCTCAGGTATTTGCTGATTCAGGAGCAGAAGTAATTGTTATTGGTAATGATCCAGATGGACTAAACATCAACTCCGGTTTTGGCTCAACCAGCATGAGTGCTCTTCAGGCAGCAGTGCTTGAACACGGTGCTGACATGGGCTTTGCTCACGACGGCGATGCCGATCGAGCATTAGCAGTTGATGCAACCGGAGCAATTGTTGATGGCGATCAACTAATGGCAATCCTTGCTTTGTCTCTAAAGGCAAAGGGCGAACTAGCTCGCAACACATTGGTTGCAACAGTAATGAGCAACCTGGGTCTTCGCATTGCCATGAAAGATGCTGGCATTGAAATGATTGAAACCAAGGTTGGCGACAGGTATGTCTTGGAGCAGATCCGTGAAGGTGGCTTCACTCTTGGTGGAGAACAATCAGGACACATTATCTTTAGTCGCTTTGCGACCACCGGTGATGGCATCCTAACTGGGCTGATGATTGCTTCTGAAGTGAAGAGAACTGGAAAGAGCTTGCAAGAGCTGGCAGCTCAGATGACCACCTATCCTCAGGTGCTAATCAACATCAAGGGTGTCGATAAGAGCCGAGTTGATTCAGATCAAGGACTGCAAGAGATTGTTAAAGAAGCAGAAGCAGAATTAGGTGACACAGGACGTGTTTTGCTTAGAGCTTCTGGAACAGAGAACTTAGTCCGGGTAATGGTCGAGGCTGGCGACGAGGGAACAGCTCATTCATGGGCGGACCGAATTTCTCGTGTTGTTGAAACAAATCTCAAATTATAAAATGCCTTTGAAAAGACTGAGAAGCGCCTGAATATTGTTTCTTTCCTGTGTCTCAGGAGTAGCCTAAGATCAACCAACAAAGGATAAAGAAAAATGAAAAGAATTGTAATCGCCCTAGCCGCTGCCAGCTTATTGATTGTCCCTGCGACTGTGTCAACCGCGGCTCCAGTAGTAAATGCCAAGCCGAAGTGTTCAGTCACTGACGTAAAGACTCAAACCACTATTGATGCCGCTGTTAAATCAGCTGCTAAGGCTGAGGCCAAGGCTAAGGCTGCTTTAGCCAAACTTCAGGGCCAGAAGGCTAAGGCAGAAGCGACACTGAAGAAAGTCAAGGACACCAAGGCTGCCAAGGTGAAGACAAGCGGAGAGTTGAAAGCCAAACTTCTGAAAAGCAAAAACAACATAGCAGCCATCAATAAGAGAATTACAAACCTCAAGGGTCCAGCTCTGACTAAGGCGAATAAAGATTTGGCAGCAGCCCTTGCCGAAAAAGCTGAGCTAGACAAGCTAGTTGCCGCTGCGAACCAAGAGGTTAAGGAAGTAACCACAGACGCTACCGAAGCAACTGAGAGCGTGTCTGAGTTGGTTGAGGAAATAGAGGTCGTAGAAGTGGAAGCCGAAGAGGCGATGGCTCTCGTGTCAAAGAAGAAGGCTGAACTTACAAAAGCTAAAGGAAAGTGCACAAGATAGAGCTTGTGATATTGAAAGCCCTCGGGAATCCGGGGGCTTTCTTCATGTCAAATTTTTCTAAGCAGAACTCTTTCAACTCTGTGCTTAGGACCTTTTTGCAAAACTAATGTCGCTCTGGATTTAGTAGAGATTATGTTTTCCATCAGGTTAGGTAAGTTGATGGTTCGCCAAATTTCCTTTGCTCTGTCTAAAGCAATATCCTCATCAATCTCTGCATAGCGGTGGAAATACGAAGCGGGATCTCTAAAGGCAGATTCTCTAAGGGCCTGGAATCTATCTAGATACCAAGACTCTATTTCTTCAGTTGGTGCATCAACATAAATCTTGAAATCAAAGTAATCGCTAAGGGCAACTTCTTGTCCAAGGGCTGGTGGCTGCAAAACATTTAGCCCTTCAATAATCACAACATCCGGAGATGAAACCACAACGTGTTCGCCTGGAACGATGTCGTAGGTGAGGTGGGAGTAAAGAGGCGCTGAAACTTCCTCTTGTCCTGATTTGATGTCTGCCACAAACTTCAGTAGAGCTAAACGATCGTAAGACTCAGGGAATCCTTTTCTTTCCATCAGCCCACGTTGTTCTAAAACTGAGTTCGGGTGAAGGAATCCATCTGTTGTCACAAGAGCAACTGTTGGTGTTGAAGGCCATCTACTAAGTAGCTCTTTTAGAAGTCTTGAAACCGTTGACTTCCCAACTGCTACAGATCCAGCAACACCGATGATGAATGGGATTCTCTTGTTTGTTCTGTTTAGAAAGGAATCCGATGCTGCATGAAGGTCTTGAGCTTGGGTCACATAAAGGTTGAGTAATTGGCTAAGGGGCAGATAGATATCTGAAACCTCAGCCATATCTAGGAAATCACCCAAACCCCTGATCTTTTCAATTTCTGACTCAGTAAGTGGTGAAGTTGAGGTTTTGGCTAATTCAGACCATTGACTGCGGGAAATCTCATCAAAAGGGGAAACTGGTGCCCCGTCTGCTGAGGTATCAAGGGGTAAGCCAGTCACATAAGCCATTCTGCCTTAAACTAGAGGCATGTGTGGAATCGTCGGGTATGTAGGACCAAAGTCAACTGTTGAAGTCCTGCTGGGCGGGCTAAAGCGCCTCGAATACCGTGGCTATGACAGCGCTGGCGTATCAGTCATCAATGAAGCTGGTGTTCTGGAGACTCGTAAGAAGGCTGGCAAGCTAGCAATTTTGGTCGACGACATTGATCAACATCCTCTAGGCACAGCACATATCGGTATCGGGCACACTCGCTGGGCTACTCACGGTGCACCGACTGATGGCAACGCTCACCCTCATCTAGGCGGAGCTAACCTTAAGCTGAGCCTGATCCACAACGGAATTATTGAAAACTTTGCTGAGCTTAAGGCCGAACTCCTTGCTGAAGGTGTTCAGTTCTCGAGTGAAACAGACTCAGAGGTAGCCGCTCATCTAGTTGCTGCGGAATACAACAGGTCAGGCAACCTGATCGAAAGTTTTAGAACAGTAGTTAGAAGACTGCACGGCGCATTCACAATTTTGGTTGTCCACCAGGATGAGCCGGGAGTAGTTCTTGCAGCTAGAAGAAATGCACCGCTAGTGATTGGTTTGGGAGATGGCGAGAACTTCCTAGGTAGCGATGTAGCAGCTTTCGTTGAACATACGAAACGAGCAATTGCAGTTGGACAGGATGAGATTGTTGTTCTGAAAGCAGACAGCGTTTCAATAGAAACCTTCGCTGGGGAAAAAGTTTCTCATGATGAATTCACTATCGATTGGGATGCCAGCGCCGCAAGCAAGGGCGGCTGGTCTTCATTCATGGCTAAAGAAATTGCTGATCAACCTCAAGCAGTCGGCGACACATTGATGGCGCGAGTGTCTAGTGATGGTGTTGTCAAACTTCACGAGCTGGATGGACTTGCCGATCTAATTCCAAACATTGATCGAATGATTCTTGTGGCTTGCGGAACTGCAGCCTACGCAGCAGAGGTTGGTAAGTATGCAATCGAAGCCTGGGCAAGAATTCCAGTCAGCGTAGAACTGTCGCATGAATTTAGATACCGTCAACCAATTCTGACAAAGAACACTTTGGTAGTAGCAGTTAGCCAGTCTGGTGAAACAATGGACACACTCATGGCTACTCGTTATGCCAAAGAAGCAGGAGCCAGTGTTCTTTCTATCTGCAACACTCAAGGAGCTACTCTTGCTCGTGAAGCAGATGCAGTTGTTTACACTCACGCAGGCCCTGAAGTTGCGGTTGCTTCGACTAAGGCTTTCACAGCCCAGATCACTGCGATCTATCTACTGGGCCTTCATCTAGCTACTGTTCGAGGCACCCAATCAAAGTCTGAACTTGAAACAATTGGTCGCGAACTGCTCAAGGTTCCAGGAGACATTTCAGATGTTCTTGCCAACATGGAACTAACCAGAACCCTTGCCAAGAAGTTCAAAGATGCAAGTTCAGTTCTATTCCTAGGTAGACACGTGGGATTCCCTATCGCTCTTGAAGGCGCACTAAAGCTCAAAGAGCTTGCCTACATCCACTCTGAAGGATTTGCAGCGGGAGAACTAAAGCACGGCCCTATTGCTCTAATTGAAGAAGGCCAGCCAGTAATCGTTATTGTCCCAAGCCCTAGTGACCCTGATTCACTTCACGCAAAGGTGGTTAGCAATATCCAAGAAGTTAGAGCTCGTGGTGCTCAGGTGATTGCTATTGCAGAAGCAGGTGACCCAGAAGTTGCTAAGTATGCAGTTGAAGTTATTTATGTGCCAGCAACTCACAAGATGATTGCTCCAATTCTCGACGTCATTCCACTACAGATATTTGCCATGGAGTTGGCGGCAGCTAAAGGACTAGATGTTGACCAGCCTCGAAACCTTGCCAAGTCGGTAACAGTCGAGTAGTCATGATTGTTGGAATAGGCGTTGACCTGGTTGATGTGGCCCGATTCGAATCTAAACTCTCAGCAACCCCTGCTCTGATTGAAAGAATCTTCACTCCAGAAGAGAGAGAAAGATCTACAGAATCTTTAGCAGGAGTATGGGCATCTAAGGAAGCTCTAGTAAAAGCACTGGGTAATCCGGTTGGACTTAGTTGGCAGGACATGACCGTTGCTAAAGATTCTTTGGGTAAGCCACGTTTAGAAGTTACTGGCGCAACTAAGGAACGTTCTCAGCAAATGGGAATAGAGTCTTGGCATCTTTCAATTACTCACGATGGTGGCATGGCTTGTGCCTTTGTTATCGCGGAAGGAAACTAATCCATGCGTAAACTAACCATCAATCTCAATCACGTTGCACACAACCTAGACACCATGAGAAAGCTTGCAAACTCTGCAGGTAAACATGTAAAGGTCATGGGAGTGGTAAAAGCCGACGCCTATGGTCACGGCATGCTTCAGGTTGCTAGAAAGATTGAAGCAGAAGGCGTTGACTACATCGGGGTAGCAGATCTCGCAGAGGCACAAACTCTTAGAGCAGCTGGCATAAAGACCCGCATTCTTGCGTGGCTGCATGATCCTCAAGATGATTTTGTATCTGCAATCAAGCATGAGATTGATGTTGCAGTTTCTTCAAATGAACAACTACTGAGAGTCAAGAAAGCTGCTCAATCAGCAGGTGTAGTTGCCCAAATCCATATCAAAGTTGACACCGGACTAAGCCGTAACGGTGTGACAATCGATGAACTCGAAGCATTGCTTACTGAAACCAAAGAGGCAGTTGCTGAAGGTCTAGTTGAGACAGTTGGAATCTTTAGCCACCTATCTTCAACCGGAGTAAAGGAAGATCTTGCTCAAATCGACAGATTTGAACAAGCCCTTGCCTTGGCAGCGGAGGTAGGTGTTCAGTTTGAACTTAGACACCTCACCGCAAGCGATGGAACTCTAAGCTACCCACAGGCTCACTACGACATGGTTCGTATTGGTATTGCTCTTTATGGGCTCTCTCCATTCAGTGATAACAGAGCTGAAGAGTTTGGTTTGAAGCCAGCAATGACTGCCGAAGCAGCTGTTGTTCAAACTAAGCGAGTTCAAAAAGGCGAAGGTGTTTCCTACGGCTACCTATATAGAACCGACAAGGAAACAACCCTTGCTCTAGTTCCTATTGGTTATGCAGAGGGACTACCTCGCAATGCTTCTGGTAAAGCAGAGGTTTCTATCAATGGCAACCGATACACAATTCACTCACGTATTGCGATGGACCAGTTTGTTGTTGATGTTGGCGATGCTTCCGTAGCTCCAGGTGATCGGGTAATTATCTTCGGTGAAGGTGGGCCATCGGCTGATGATCTAGCCACTGCTGCGGACACCATCAACTATGAGATTGTTACCCGAATCGGTTCCAGATTCAACAGAGAATTTATCGGCTAGAGAATTGACTCAACAACATCAAATCTTTCAGCAAGTCATCGCAACAAGCGAAGACATGCATGAACTTGGTGTGAAGATAGCAAAGCTACTCAAAGCCGGAGATCTAGGAATTCTTATTGGTCCTCTAGGAGCAGGAAAGACGACTTTGACCCGAGGGGTTGGCGAAGGTCTTGAAGTTGAAGGCAATGTCTCAAGCCCAACATTTGTAGTTGCTAGAACTCATAAGCGTGAAGGCAAGGCTCCGTTTGTTCACGTAGATGCATATCGCTTGGGTTCAGCATCAGAGTTAGATGATTTAGATATTCCATTTGCATCCTCCATAGCTTTAGTTGAATGGGGCAAAGGGCTAACTGATGATATTTCAGAACACTGGTTTGAAGTAGAAATCGAAAGAGACACAACAGGTGCCACTGAAGAACGCAAAGTAAGAATTACAGGCTTTGGCGATAGATGGGCAGGTGTTTCAATCTAATGAAGTCTGCAGCTGCCTCTACTCGCATGGCCGAGCATTACCTTGCAATTGATACCTCTGCAGGAACAACTGTTGCTGTTCTAAGTATGGGCACAGTTCTTGCTGAATTGAATTACCTTGAGCCAATGACCCATTCTGAACGCATCGGTTCAGCCATCGAGAAGGTCTTGAATGAATCAGGAATTCAGGCAGCACAGATCTCAACTGTGGTAGCCGGTGTTGGCCCTGGTCCTTTCACAGGTCTCAGAGTTGGGCTTGCTGCCGCTAGATACTTTGCCATCGGAGCTAGTGCTGAACTAGTTGGAGTTTGCTCACTAGATTCAATTGCCTTGGATTACTACTCAGCCAACGCTGAATTAGGAAACCTTCTAGTGACTACCGATGCTAGAAGAAAAGAAGTTTTCTGGGCTACCTACTCAGGTGTTGTGGATGGTGTTCCGGTTAGAACCAATGGTCCTTCGGTAAACAAGTTTGATGACATCTCAGAACTCATTGATATCAGTGCTCATGCGACTACTGAACTAGGTGTCAGGGCTGGGGCACTTGGGCAGATTGCTTTCTCTCAAGAACTATCTGGGCAGAAGGCTAGTAGAGACATCACTCCTATTTATCTTCGTGAACCTGATGCGGTTCCTAGCAAGGGTAAGAAGGTGAGTGGCTAATGACTATCGTCATCAAACAGGCAACGCTGCTAGATCTTCCTGAAATCATGAAACTGGAAACTGCTAGTTTCGCTAACGATGCTTGGCCTGAAGAAACTTTTCACTCAGAACTAGCTGCTAAACACACCTATTACGTAATTGCTCTTGAGGGTGAAGACCTTGTTGGTTATGCAGGACTTAGCAAGCTAGCAGGTAGCGATCAAGCTGATATCCAGACCATTGCGGTGAGGGAAGATAAGCGTGGGCTAGGCATTGGCAAGAAGCTGATGGACACTTTAACTTCTAAAGCAACTGAACTTGGTGCTAAACAAATCTTCCTAGAAGTTAGAGCAGATAACCCTGTTGCTCAGAAACTCTATGAGTTGTTTGGTTTCAAACAGATCGGAACAAGGAAGAAGTATTACCAACCTGACGGCGTTGATGCCTTCATTATGAAGACTGATCTAAATACCCAGTCAGACAAAGATCCTGTTGTCCTAGGAATAGAAACATCTTGTGATGAAACTGGTGTTGGTATTGTTCGAGGCAATCAGTTGCTTGCAAACATTATTTCTTCAAGCATGGATAAACACGCAATCTTCGGTGGAGTAGTTCCAGAGATTGCTGCTAGAGCTCATCTCGAAGCACTGACTCCTGTTCTTGATGAAGCATTAGAGAAAGCAAACCTAACTCTTGATGAGATTGACGCTATCGCTGTTACAAATGGACCGGGTCTAGCTGGAGCACTAATGGTTGGTGTTGGTGCAGCTAAGGCACTTGCAGTTGCGACAGGTAAACCTATTTATGCGGTGAATCACCTAGTTGGGCACGTTGGTGCCGACATTCTCGATAGAGGTGAATTACAAACCCCAACCATTGCACTCCTAGTAAGCGGTGGTCACACATCTCTACTGTTGGTGAGAGATTTGCTAAATGATGTTCAACTACTAGGTGAAACTATCGATGATGCTGCAGGTGAAGCTTTCGACAAGGTGTCTAGAGTTCTAGGACTTAGTTATCCAGGTGGTCCTGAAATAGATCGGGTTGCCAAAGATGGAAACCCTAATGCAATTCGTTTCCCTCGCGGCCTCACACTTCCTAAAGACATGGAAAAGCATCGCTATGACTTCAGCTTCTCAGGATTGAAGACAGCAGTTGCAAGACATGTCGAACTGGCTGAATCTAAGGGCGAAGAGTATTCAATTCCTGATGTTGCAGCTAGCTTCAGGGAAGCTGTTGTTGATGTCTTGATTAAGAAGGCAGTTAATGCTTGTAAAGAGTTTGATGTTCCAAGGCTCTTGCTCGGTGGAGGAGTTGTAGCGAACGCAAGACTTCGTGAAGTGGCTAAAGAGCAGTGTGAAGCTAATGGTATTGAACTAAGAATCCCTAGCTTTAGTCTCTGCACAGACAACGGTGCAATGATTGCAGCCATCGGAGCTCAATTGATTATGGCTGGAAGAGCTCCTAGCTCACTAGATTTCTCGGCAGAATCAACTTTGCCGGTCACAACCGTTCAGTCTTAGCCCACCCTATTCACACTCTATTTACAGGTGTATCAAGGGTTTTTCCCAAGGCTATGGGCATAGTCTGTCCAAATGAACAAACAAAGGAAAACAAAAATGTCTGAAAAAAGTAACAAGTTCAATTTCAATGAACTAAACACACTTGCTGTTGTTTCACTAGCAAGCGGAGTGTCACTTTTTGGTGCCCCAGCTGCAGTGATCTCAGGTCACGTAGCCCTTCAGCAACTAAAGAGTTCTGGTGAGAAGGGTCGTTGGATGGCTTTAGTTGGTGTTGTGCTTGGATACGTCGGTATCGCAAGTGCGATTCTGTTCCTAGTGCTTGGAGCTTTTCTAAGATTCCGCTACGGCCACGACTACGGATGCATGCACGTGATGGATGCAATGTGTTTTGATGACCGCAATGGTCTAAGACCTGAACCAATGCCATTTCCTGAAATGGGACCAGGGATGGATAGATAACTAAAGATCTAGGTAAACCCCTTCAAGTAGTTACTTGGAGGGGTTTTACTTATTTAAGGGCTTTACGACAAGAACTCTGTGAGCACCTTCGACTCTGGTCACAATCAGGGTTGCTGACTCTGGACCTTTAGGGTCAAGTTCTCTTCTCAATTGCTCTGGGGTGATGTCTGCTCCGCGCTTTTTGATTTCAAGAGTTCCAATCTTCTTTTCACGAAGATAGGCCTTGAGTTTCTTTCTATCGAAAACAAGATTCTCTAATACTTCATAACCCTTGAGCCAAGGTGAACTAAGTTCTTCATTTCCAGAGAGATATGCAATCTCATTCGAGAAAATGTTTAGCCCGAGTTCAATTGCTAAATCTCCGACCAGATGAGACCTAATGACAGCTGCATCGGGTTCATAAAGATACTTACCGAGTTCACCCAGCGGAGCATCCACTCTCTCACTTTGAGAACTAGTTATTTCAAAACTTCCTTTAGGGGAGAGTAGCAGAGCTGCTCTCTTTACTTCTTTTCTTCTTAGAACACCGAAGTAGAGAGTTAGTTCGACAAGATCACCATCATCTGATACCCATACTGCTTCTGCGTCTTCTGGAATATCTTTGTGGTCAAGACCAGGACCTAACTTGACAATAGTTGGTTTCAGCTTCGCGGCTTCAAGGACAAAGTCAAAAGATGGACTGAAGTCATTGATGTCGTATTTGCGCTTATTGATGTTTGTTGTTGAATCCTTGAGATCTCTTCGAGCTGGGTCAATGAACAATCCATCGAATGTGTCAAGTGAAACTTCTGTTACATCTGCATGTTCAACTTTGACGTTCTCAAAACCGGCAAGGTTATAGGTAGCGATAGCTGCTGTTACTTCATCCAATTCGTAGGCAGTGACATTCATGTCCAAACTTGCAAAAGCTAGTGTCTCTGCACCTATCCCACAGCCAAGATCCGCAATTGAAGTTAGTTTCTGATCCCTAAACCTGCCAGCATGAATGGCAGCCACCTTCAGTCTGGAAGCCTGCTCCAGACCTTCTTCTGTGAAGAACATTCGATCGGCAAACTCTCCGAACTTTGCCCTAGCTCTTCTTCTCAGTTTGATTTGGGTAAGTACCGTGGCAACAAGTTCTGCTGGATGACCCTTGCCTCTGAGCTTGGAAACGATTTTGACCATGTCTGCCTTGGAGTCAATCTCTCCAATTTCGGCAAGTAGAGCCTGCCCCTCAGGGCTAATAAGGCTCAGGAAGCCATTGCGATTCATAAGCCAACGCTAACAGCGAAGAGTTAGCACTCTGGTTGCAAGAGTGCTAAAAAGAGATAAACTTGTGCCAAAGGTGTGTTTTTCACCTAAATCCAGTAAATAAAGAAGAGGTTCATGTGTCGGTTTCAATCAAGCCACTAGAAGATCGTATTGTCGTTCTCCCAGTTGAGGCAGAGCAAGTCACTGCTTCGGGTCTGGTAATCCCAGACACCGCTAAGGAAAAGCCTCAGGAAGCCGAAGTTATCGCAGTTGGCCCAGGCCGCATTGATGACAACGGTAACCGCGTCCCACTGGACATCTCAGTTGGAGACCGAGTTATTTTCTCAAAGTACGGTGGCACAGAGCTAAAGTACAACGGAAAAGAGTACCTAGTGCTTTCAGCTAGAGACGTTCTAGCAATCGTAGAGCGCTAAATACTCAACAAAAGCCAAAGGGAACCTCGAGCAATGCTCGAGGTTTTCTCTTTAACTTCTTGTATGCCTGTTGAAAACTAAAACTAGGTTTCTCTAGATTCTTTATTCTCAGCAAATGAGAAAAGTCAAAAACATCAGCGCACTTGTACTAATCACAGTTTGTGTTGTCTATCTGGTTTCAGTAAGCAACGCCAAACCATTTGCCCCATACCTAAAAGTTGGAGTTCTTGTTTCAGATAGCGGGGCATTGGCTTTTGCGGGTCCAATCCAAAGAGCCGCAGTTCGGTTAGCGGTTCGAGATATGGCCAACTCTGCAGATCCTGTGAAGGTCGATGTTAGTTATGTTGATGCCGGTGACACTGAAGACGAGAACAAAGTTGCAGTTAGAAAACTAAAAGCTCTTGACGTAGATGCAATCATTGCTCCGATTGAATCTGAAGCAGCTGAAGTGTTGGCTAGGCAAAATGAGAGAAACCCGGTGCCGATAATCTCTCCAGCATCGCTAGGTGATGATCTCGGAAGCAAAGATTCTAAAGAGTGGTCGTTCCGATTAGCAACTAGTCCGAGTCAAGACATTGTCTCGCTAGCAAACTTCATAGCTAAAGCTGGACACAAGAATGTGTTCATATCATTTGGGCCTCAGCCTCAAAATAGATCTCAACTCAAATCTCTATCTTTTGCCTTAGTACTTAGAGGAGTTAAGGTTCAAACTTCTCCAATCAAAGAAGTGAAGACTATTGCCAAGAGCAAGCCAGACGCTCTAGTTATTCTTTCCATGGAAGAGTCAATCGCTTTCTTTGGTGCTCTGTCGCATTGGGTTGAACAAGTTCCTCAGGTTTACCTGCTGCCAAGCAATCTGGGAGATTACTCCTCGTTTCCTTGGGCTGCATCACTAAAGGGCACTCAAGCTCTCAGTCCCAAGGTAAAAGTAGGAGCGTCATTTCGATCCGACCTAGCTAAGGTTCTAGGCAATCAATCTTTGGTTGGGCCCAGGTCGACAACTTTGCTGGCTCTAGCTCAGAAGACCTATGACTCTGTTGAGTTAGTTGCCCAGGCTTTATTGGCTGGCAAGAGCTTGGAACCTGAACGACTGAGAGCTGCTATTTCAAGGGTAGAAGTTGATGGGGCTAAGGTCTTTGATAGATACGGGTTCCTAGAGCAGACAGAGTATTCGGTCCTGCAATACGGCGGTTCTGGGAGGTTTTCTCAGGTGTCGCTCTTTAGCCCAAATTGACCCTAAACAAGAGTGAAGTAGTCAGGGTAGAATTGGCTAATCTAAACTCCTGACAGGTTGAAAATGACTGAAAATAACCCATTTGGCTTCACTGGGCTTACTTATGACGACGTATTGCTTATGCCTGGACAGTCTGATGTTGTCCCAAGCCAGGTATCTACTGCCACACAGGTGACCAAGCGTCTATCTATCAACATCCCGCTACTTTCCTCAGCTATGGACACTGTGACCGAGGCTCGTCTAGCTATCGCTATCGCAAGACAGGGTGGTCTAGGTGTTCTACACAGAAACCTCTCTATTGACCAGCAGGCAACTCAGGTTGATCTAGTCAAGAGATCCGAGGCTGGAATGATTACTCACCCGGTAACTACACACCAGCTAGCAACACTTCAGGAAGTGGATGCTGTTTGTGCAACATTTAGAGTTTCAGGTCTTCCAGTTATTGACGAAGATGGCACTCTAGTTGGAATTGTTACCAACAGAGATATGCGTTTTGTGAATGAAGTTCAGAAGACAACAACTTTGGTTAAAGATGTAATGACTCCTATGCCATTGGTAACAGCTCCGGTTGGAGTTTCACCAGAGACAGCAATTGCAATCTTTGCTCAACACAGAATCGAAAAGCTTCCTCTAGTAGATGAAAGCAACAAGCTCAAGGGTCTCATCACCATCAAAGACTTCGACAAGAGTGAGAAGTATCCACTAGCGAGCAAGGATTCAAAGGGTCGTCTACTAGTTGCTGCTGCAGTTGGTGTTGGAGATCAGGGTTGGGAAAGAGCAATGGCTCTTGTTGATGCTGGTGTTGACATTCTTATTGTTGATACAGCTCACGGACACAACACAGCTGTTTTGGATATGGTTGCCAAGCTAAAAGCTGAGCCGGTAGCAAAGCACGTCGATGTCATTGGTGGAAACGTAGCAACCCGTGAAGGTGCTGCAGCATTAGTTGCTGCTGGCGCTGATGGAGTCAAGGTTGGTGTTGGTCCAGGTTCTATTTGCACCACTCGCGTTATTGCTGGAGTTGGAGTTCCGCAGATTACTGCTGTCTATGAAGCTAGCTTGGCGTGTAAGCCAGCCGGTGTTCCAGTTATTGCTGATGGTGGGTTGCAGTTCTCAGGAGATATTCCTAAGGCACTAGTGGCTGGAGCGAATGCAGTGATGATTGGTTCTCTTCTTGCTGGTACTGATGAAGCACCTGGAGACATCACCTTTGTTGGTGGCAAGCAGTTCAAGACCTATAGAGGTATGGGATCTCTTGGAGCGATGCAGTCACGTGGTGAAGCAAAGAGTTATTCAAAAGACCGTTACTTCCAAGACGATGTTCTAAGAGAAGACAAACTTGTTCCTGAAGGTATTGAAGGAAGAGTTCCTTACCGTGGAACAGTTGGCACTGTTGCCCACCAACTAATTGGTGGACTAAGAGCAGCTATGGGTTACGTTGGCGCTGGCACAATCAAGGAACTTCAGGACAAAGGTAAGTTCGTACGAATTACTCCTGCCGGTCTAAAAGAGAGCCACCCGCACGATATTCAGATGACCGTTGAAGCCCCGAATTACAACAACCGCTAGGAGATCAAGATGAGTGATATTGAGATTGGTCGCGGTAAGCGCGGTAACCGCAGCTGGGCATTTGATGACATTGCAATTGTTCCTTCAAGAAGAACACGTGATCCTAGGGACGTTTCAACTGCTTGGAACATTGACGCATACAGCTTCCAGCTTCCAGTATTAGCTGCTCCAATGGACTCTGTGGTATCTCCAGATACCGCTATTGCTATTGGCAAGCTAGGTGGTTTAGGTGTTTTAGACCTAGAAGGGCTTTGGACTAGATACGAAGATCCAACTACGCAGCTCGCAGAGATTGCGAAGCTATCTGAGGCTGAGGCGACTGTAGCAATGCAGAAGATGTACTCAGAGCCAATCAAGCCAGAGCTCATCAAAGAGAGACTCTCTTACATCCGTTCTTCAGGTGTAACGGTTGCAGGTGCCTTGTCTCCACAAAAGACAAAGGAATTTGCCAAGGCAGTTATTTCTGCTGGAGTGGACTTGTTTGTTATTCGCGGCACAACTGTTTCAGCTGAGCATGTATCTAAGACTCAAGAAGCTTTGAACCTAAAAGAATTTATCTATGAACTAGATGTTCCAGTAATCGTTGGTGGAGCAGCTACCTACACTGCAGCTCTGCACCTAATGAGAACTGGTGCAGCCGGTGTTCTTGTTGGCTTCGGTGGAGGAGCAGCATCAACTACTCGTAAGGTTCTTGGTATTCACGCACCAATGGCAACAGCAGTTGCCGATGTTGCTGGAGCAAGAAGAGATTACATGGATGAATCAGGTGGCCGTTACGTGCATGTGATTGCCGATGGTGGACTTGGAACTTCTGGAGATATTGTTAAGGCAATTGCTTGCGGTGCAGATGCTGTAATGCTTGGTTCCGTTCTTGCTAAAGCAGATGAAGCCCCTGGACAGGGTTGGCACTGGGGGCCAGAAGCTCACAACCCAGAGCTACCTAGAGGTGAAAGAGTTCAGGTTGGAACGGTTGGTTCACTTGAACAAATTCTGCAAGGTCCTTCTACTTCTGCTGATGGCTCAACAAACCTAATGGGTGCTCTTCGCAAAGCTATGGCTACCACTGGTTACTCTGATCTAAAAGAGTTCCAGAGAGTTGACACAGTAGTAGCTCCTTACAACGCCTAATCCATGCTCAAACTTGCTCTAACAGCTAGATGGATTGCAGCCTTGGTGCTGTGTTTA
>JACCDN010905937.1_pt1 | contig 21414 bp, 21 predicted proteins | sample 7441691 | NCBI WGS metagenome assembly JACCDN01 (sample SAMN15323439, study PRJNA562643) | freshwater metagenome | isolation source: river surface water | place: USA:Blue River Watershed | collected 2017-08-16 | reverse complement strand
TCACCCACAGAGAATGGAGGAAAATTATAGTGTAAGAGAAAACGGTCAGTACGTTCCCCCATTAACTCATCCATAACTTGCGCATCACGCTCTGTACCCAGAGTAGCAGTAACCAAGACTTGAGTTTCCCCACGCGTAAACAATGCCGACCCATGGGTTCGTGGCAATATCCCTGTACGAACATCCAAGCTACGAATCATGTCTTTTTCACGACCATCAATACGGGGTTCACCACACAAGATACGCTGACGCACAACATTTTTTTCTATATTTTCCAGCATCCCTTGTACCCTGGTAACATCCAGATTTTGATCTTGCGCTAATAGCTCTGCAGTGACATCAGCTTTAATGATTTCAATTTGTGCGTAACGTTCCTGTTTCTCTGTGATACGATAGGCCTCACCAAGAGGACCCTGAGCCAATTCAGTAACGCGCGCAAGAAGAGTTTCGTCAACAACCTCAGGCTGCCAGTTCCACTTGGGTTTACCCGCCTGTTCAACCAAAGCGTTAATATTATCAATAACCACCTGCTGCTGTTCATGACCAAAAACAACAGCACCTAACATTTGATCTTCACTCAGTAATAATGCTTCTGATTCGACCATCAACACAGCGTTCTTGGTACCGGCAACAACTAAGTCCAGACGGCTGCTTTGTAATTCATCAGCTGTAGGATTTAATACATATTGATCTTGAATAAAACCAACACGTGCAGCACCAACAGGACCATTAAACGGAATGCCTGATAAACTCAACGCCGCCGACGCACCAATCATGGCTACAATATCTGGGTTAATTTGCAGGTTAACAGAAACCACCGTCGCGATAATTTGCACTTCATTCAAGAAATCTTCCGGGAATAACGGACGAATTGGACGATCGATCAGACGTGAAATTAAAGTCTCACCTTCGCTTGGACGGCCTTCACGACGGAAAAAGCCACCAGGAATACGCCCGGCAGCATAAGCCCTTTCCTGATAATTAACGGTGAGTGGAAAGAAATTCTGGCCAAGTTTAGCTTTTTTATTGCCCACCACAGTGACAAATACTGCTGTATCGTCCATGCTTACCATAACGGCAGCTGTTGCCTGCCGAGCTATCATGCCAGTTTCTATCGTGACAGTATGTTGGCCATATTTAAATTTACGAATAATCGGAGTCAGCAAAATTGTATCCCTATTACTTACGGCGCCTGATCGCACTGTTGGCTTTTGGCGCCCATTACTTACCGATCTTCACACCGCAATCCCCGCGCAGACGGATTACAATCTAAATACTGAATAAGATTACAATCCGCCACAGGAATTTCTACAACGGAAGATCCTGTTTTTATAAACAAATACAAATTAACTCACCATGAGAGTCCGGGTAGGATAGAAAGGGCGCACATGGCCCTTTCTAATGAAATCCACCGGGTCAGCGGCGCAGGTTTAAGCTTTCAATCAAATTTGTGTAACGTCCTTGATCTTTACGCTTGAGGTAATCTAACAATTTACGGCGCCGTGACACCATACGTAACAGACCACGACGGCTATGATGATCTTTCTTATGTACAGAAAAATGACCTTGTAAATGGTTAATTTGCGCCGTTAATAGCGCAACCTGTACTTCACTACAACCGCTATCATTAGCCCCACGGCCATAGTTAGCAATAATTTTAGCTTTGGTTTCAACATTTAGAGACATAACGTCACTCCGAATAATAATGAAGAAAAGCAGGCGCCAATCTCTAATTCAGCAACCTGATATGATATATAAACCGATGACCGGCGCCAGTTTACTCTTTGGATCAATCAACCGCAAGGCAGGAAGCTGAACCTTTCAGTAAGACCTTGTACAACAATATTGATCTCCTGCAATCAGGCGGCGTGGTGCCACCTGACCATTATCATCAATGATACCAATGCCAATAAAATGTCTGGTATCACCTGCTGTAATACGAACCACACCTTTCAAAGGCGCTCCGGAAACGTGAAGTGATTGTCCATGCCTTATGTACCCAGCCATGACTGGCAGCAAGTTAACTTCAGGAAAACATTGCACTGCGCTATCCACAGGTAATAACAACGCATCCAGCAGCTGGTATGCTGGCAGCCCTTCGGACTGCTCAGTTTTCCATAACTCATCAAGCTGTGTCAGCGTTACCATCATCTCACCGGGATACGTGGCAACCTGCAAACGACGCAGAAAGGTGACATGAGCACCACACCCTAGCAATTCACCCAAATCATCAATGATGGTACGAATATAGGTCCCTTTGGAACAATGAATTTCCAGCTCCAAAATCTGGCCTGCCCAACGAATAAATTGTAATTTATAAATATGGATATTACGTGCAGGCCGATCCACTTCAATGCCCTGCCTGGCGTATTCATACAAAGGTCTACCCTGATATTTTAACGCGGAGTACATGGAGGGAATTTGCAGACTGTCACCACGAAATATCTCAAGGGCTGCATCCAATTGAGCTTGTGTAAAACAGATGGCTCGTTCACTGACTACCCTGCCCTGGGCATCGGAAGTATCAGTACGTTGGCCCAGACAGGCAATCACATGGTAATGCTTATCTGATTCAAGCAAAAATTGAGAAAATTTTGTTGCTTCACCCAAACAAACAGGTAGCATACCGGTTGCCAGCGGATCCAATGCTCCAGTATGCCCTGCCTTGTTTGCACTGAAAATACGTTTTACTTTTTGCAAAGCATCATTTGAAGATATACCGGATGGCTTATCGAGCAACAGTACGCCGTTAATATCACGACCAGGACGGCATGGACGTACCATGTTTACCTCCCCTCTTTATCACCATTGTCTGTATGCTCCTGGAGCATACGATGATGTGCGTCATTTTTTACAGCATTCGTCACCAAATTGGACATTCTCATGCCTTCCATTAACGAATAGTCATAAATAAAGGTTAATTCAGGTACCACGCGCAAACGTATCGCCTTACCCAATAACATACGGATAAAACCTGATGCCTCTTGCAAAATTTTAATACCTTTTTTCTCTGTATCGGGGTCATGACTTTCAGTCAATAGATTCAGGAATGTCACAAAAACCTTGCCATAAGCTAAATCAGGTGACAACTCCACACCAGAGACAGTTGCCATACCGAGACGAGGATCCTTAAGCTCATGTTGCAGAATAATAGCGATCGCTTTTTGCATTTCTTGTGAAATACGCTGAACACGACTGGATTTTTTTACCATAATATATTCCCCAGAAAAATTTGGGGGCTGTCAGGCCCCCAAAACGAATGTGCAGCAGATTTTATTATGAAATAGTACGTTTGATCGCGATGGTTTCAAACACTTCAATAGTATCACCCACCCGTACATCATTATAGTTCTTCACACCAATACCACACTCCATACCATTACGTACTTCGTTAACATCGTCTTTAAAACGGCGTAGAGATTCTAATTCACCTTCATAGATAACGACATTATCACGTAATACACGAAGAGGATTACTGCGCTTAATGAGACCTTCAGTTACCATACAACCCGCAATAGCACCAAATTTTGGTGATTTGAATACATCACGTACTTCAGCAAGGCCAATAATTTGCTGTTTATATTCCGGTGCTAACATACCGCTCATTGCCTGTTTTACTTCGTCAATCAAGCTATAGATAACGGAATAATAACGTAAATCCAGATTTTCTGACTCCACCACGCGACGTGCGGAGGCTTCAGCACGCACATTAAAGCCAAGGATAATCGCGTTGGATGCCGCCGCTAACGTTGCGTCTGTTTCAGTGATTCCTCCTACTCCAGAACCTATAATTTTAACCTTAACTTCATCAGTCGACAGTTTTTCCAGTGCATCACAAATAGCTTCACAAGATCCTTGCACATCAGATTTCAGAACAATGTTCAGCTCAGAAACATCACCCTCAGACATATTAGCAAACATATTTTCTAGCTTTGATTTTTGCTGGCGGGCGAGCTTAATTTCACGGAATTTACCTTGGCGATACAGTGCCACTTCACGCGCTTTTTTCTCATCGCGTACTACAGTCACTTCATCACCGGCTACAGGTACACTCGAGAGACCAAGGATTTCAACCGGAATGGATGGACCTGCAAAAGCAATTTCACGACCCAGCTCATCACGCATCGCACGTACCCGACCGTATTCAAAACCACAGAGCACAATATCGCCTTTATTCAGAGTCCCTTCCTGCACCAAAACAGTCGCTACCGGACCACGCCCCCTATCCAGAAAAGATTCGATAACAACACCAGTTGCCATACCGCTACGCACAGCTTTCAGTTCCAGTACTTCTGCTTGCAATAAAATTGCATTCAACAGCTCATCAATGCCCGTGCCTACTTTAGCCGAAACATGGATGAACTGAGATTCTCCACCCCATGCTTCTGGTAGAATACCATACTGAGAAAGCTCATTTTTAACCCTGTCAGGATCAGCTTCAGGCTTATCAATCTTATTAACAGCAACGACAACAGGCACTTGAGCCGCTTTGGCATGCTGAATCGCTTCGATAGTTTGTGGCATCACACCATCATCTGCAGCAACAACCAGAACAACAATATCAGTGGCCTTTGCACCTCTGGCACGCATAGAGGTAAACGCAGCGTGTCCTGGAGTATCCAAAAAAGTGATCATACCATTTTCAGTTTCAACGTGGTAAGCACCAATATGCTGGGTAATACCGCCGGCTTCACCCGCCGCTACCTTGGCAGAACGAATGTAGTCCAACAACGATGTCTTACCGTGATCAACGTGACCCATGATGGTAACAACAGGTGCTCGAGGTTCGGCCTCTGCAATACCCGTATCACGATCGCTCATCAAGGCAGTTTCCAATTCGTTTTCACGACGTAGAATAACCTTATGACCCATTTCCTCGGCAACCAGTTGTGCTGTTTCTTGATCGATCACCTGATTAATCGTCGCCATTGCCCCCAGCTTCATCATGACCTTAACGACCTGAGAACCTTTAATAGCCATTTTATTAGCCAGCTCAGACACAGTCACTGTTTCACCAATAATCACATCACGGTTAATCGCTATTACTGGTTTATTGAAACTCTGTTGCAACGTACTGGGCTTACGTTTAGCTTTACGGCCCACTGCGCGGGCTTCTTCACGATCAGCTTTGGATTCAGAAAGTTTATTTGTTTTTTTCTGTTTGGTCGCCTTACCGCCACGCGTACGGCCACGACGATCACCCTCCACCTTAGCGTCGTTTTCATCTTCAGCATCACGCGCATGTTGAGACGTGGTAACATGGTAATCTGAAATTTCTGGCAGCGTGCTGGCGGGTTCTGCCCATTTTTCTGCGTTCTCTTCAGCCATTTTACGCGCTTGTTCAGCAACTCGTTTGGCCTCTTCTTCGATCTTACGACCTATTTCTGCTTCAGCTTTACGTTTTAATTCGGCAGCCTCAACTTCACGGCGTGCTTTATCGATTTGAGCTTGTTTCGTTTTTTCATCCATGGGTCGACCGAACGCTTTTTCTTTCGCTACAGTGTGGTGCATGGCTGTTTTTGTCACTACTGCTGTTTTTTCTTCAGACAGTGGTTTCACTGTTGACGCTTGCTCCAGTACTGGTGCTTGTACTTTTTCCTGTTCAATACTTGCTTTTTCATTGTTGACATACATACGTTTTTTGCGCACTTCGATCTGTACTGCTTTACTTTTACCTCCCGTACTTGGAACATTCAAAACACTGCGTGTCTTACGTTGCAATGTCAGCTTATTAAGTGCACCACCAAGTTCGTGGTTCAAGTACGCCAATAATTTTTCTTTCTCTTGTTGGCTGACTGAATCAACGTCAGTTTTTATAATCCCTGCATCAGCAAATTGCTGTACCAGACGATCAACAGAAGTCTGAATCTCTGCTGCCAGCGATTTTATGGTTACATCTGTCATGCTGTTCCTTCCTGCTACAGTTTATTACGCATTATCGCCAAACCAACAGATAGTTCGTGCAGCCATAATGAGCTTACCGGCCTGCTCATTGCTAAGCCCTTCAATATCTGCAAGGTCGTCAATGCTCTGCTCAGCAAGAGCTTCCAATGTACACACTCCATGAAAAGCCAATTTAAATGCCATATTACTCTCCAGACCAGGCAAATTGCGAAGCTCTTCAGAAGGTTTTGGGCCATCAAGACTTTCTTGTTGAGCCAAAGCTCGCGTCGTCAACGCAGCTTTTGCACGCTTACGCAAAGTTTCAATAATATTCCTGTCAAGACCATCAATTTGTAAAAACTCTTTTGTTGGTACATAAGCCAATTCTTCCAAAGTCGAAAATCCTTCTTCAACCAGAACATTGGCAAAATCTTCATCAATATCAAGATAGTGAGTAAAAGTTTCAATCGCAGCATGCGCTTCAGCCTGGTGTTTGGCTTTCAAGTCATCCGTTGTCATTACATTCAGTTCCCAGCCACTAAGCTGAGCGGCTAAACGTACATTTTGACCATTACGACCAATTGCCTGAGCCAGATTAGCGGTTTCAACCGCCACATCCATAGTGTGATTATCTTCATCAACAACAATCGAGGCCACATCCGCTGGCGCCATAGCATTAATGACAAATTGGACTGGGTTATCATCCCATAATACAATATCGATACGCTCGCCACCCAATTCACTGGATACTGCCTGGACACGTGCACCGCGCATCCCTACACAAGCCCCAACCGGATCGATACGTTTATCATTCGTTTTGACCGCAATCTTGGCTCGAGATCCAGGATCACGAGCAGCTGCTTTAATTTCAATCAACTCTTCACCAATTTCCGGCACTTCAATGCGAAATAATTCAATCAACATTTCAGGACGCGAACGGCTCACAAACAATTGAGCTCCTCGCGCTTCCGGACGAATATTATACAAAACACCACGCATACGATCTCCCGGACGGACATTTTCACGTGGCAACATATCCTGACGATTAATCATGGCCTCTGCATTATTACCTAAATCCAGCACCACACTGTCATGATGCACTTTTTTAATGATACCGGTAATAATTTCACCCTGATGTTGACGAAATTGTTCCACTACCATAGCACGTTCTGCTTCACGTACTTTTTGTACAATAACCTGCTTAGCTGTTTGCGTTGTAATTCGGTCAAAAGTCACCGATTCGATTTGATCCTCAATGTAATCACCGGGTTGAATAGAAGCGTCTTCAAATTGAGCAGCTTCCAGTGTAATTTCGCGGGTCGGTTGCACAACTTCTTCCACCACTGACCACCGGCGAAAAGTATCAAAATCACCTGTTTTGCGATCAATGCTGACACGAACTTCAATTTCCTGTTCATATTTCTTCTTGGTTGCTGTCGCTAAAGCAGTTTCCAGAGCATCAAAAATCCTCTCTCTTGGAAGAGATTTTTCATTGGAAACCGCTTCTACCACAGCCAGAATTTCTTTATTCATCCTGGTCGCCTCATTCGAACTCTAAAAGTGGGATACTAAGTTCGCTTTTTCAATATTACTCAGTGCAAACATTTCCTCTTTTTCATCAGTAGTAATTATTGTTATTATTTCGCCATCAACGGCTTTAATTATCCCCTGCCACTTACGACGGTTTCCTGTTGCCATATGTAAAACAAGGATAACGCCTTCGCCGATATACTTGGTATACTGTTCGGCAGTAAATAAGGGACGATCAAGACCGGGGGAAGAAACCTCTAAGTTATAGGAAACTGTAATAGGGTCTTCTATATCCAGTACCGCACTGATTTGGTGGCTGGCAGCAGCACAATCATCAACAGTAATTCCGTCTGCTCCATCAATATAAACGCGCAATACTGACTGCCTACCTCGGATAAATTTTATACCCACCAATTCATAACCTAATGCTGCGACGGGTGCTGAAATTATCTCTGTTAATTTTTGTTCTAATCTGGACAATCATTACCCCTGAGACATAAAAAAAGGGCTTAATAGCCCAGTGAGTCATTACCAACCAGCAAAAAGCCACGATACAGGCACTATGCAACGGTATCCCGTTTACCACTACCCACTCGCTTCCTGAAGCCCGGTAATACTTTGTTAAAAACAGGTCCGAAACGCGCATTTTACTTCTTGTAAACTACACTTTTCAGTTAATCTCGCCCTAGCTCAATCGATTCCAAATGCGATCATTTTACTTTCTTAAGAAAAATGCCCTTAAGTGCTATCACAAAAAACACCATAACGCGATGAACAATCTGCAAGAAAATCGGTTGCGGGGGCCGGATTTGAACCGACGACCTTCGGGTTATGAGCCCGACGAGCTACCAAGCTGCTCCACCCCGCGTCTGAAAATAGACAGGATTCCATCCCTAGTATCATACAAGATATCAAGCTTGCATAATAGACTCGTTGCAAAAAACTCTACTCGGGAGAGAATCAGTGCATTGCTTAAGGTGTTGCAATCAGCGTACAACTCTTTGTATTGTATGCATGTCAGTTTTGCGTTTCCTCTTTAACAGTACTGACTCCTCTGCAACATATTTTGCAAGAGGTCTAAAATTTGGTACCGAGGACGGGATTTGAACCCGTAAACCCAATCGGGCACTACCACCTCAAGGTAGCGTGTCTACCAATTCCACCACCTCGGCACGCAGATAAAAAAACAGTGAGTTACATCATTCCAGTCGTTGATCACACACAAATTTTGCTATTGTGGAATATCATTACTGGGCTCAGGTTTATCAGATATCTCAGGTACTACCGCTTTTTCAGATGTCATCGGTTGTGCTAAGTTTTCCCATTCACTACTATGATGGCGGCCACTACTCATATTCCCTAAAATAAGGCTAATAACGAAAAATAACGCCGCTAACGTTGCCGTCGTGCGCGTCATGAAATTCCCGGAGCCATTCGATCCAAACAATGTCGCCGATGCACTTGCTCCTAATGATGCGCCCATATCAGCGCCTTTGCCCTGCTGCAAAATAACAAAAAAAATAAGCGATATTGCTATCAACAGATAAAGTACTAAAAGTGCTTCGTACATGATCGCACCTGTCTTTCTTAAGATTAACTATATGATAATCGGGTTTTTTACTAAAAAATTTACTTAAGTGGGTGTGAATACTAACCAAAGCAGTGAATACGTGCAAGGGCAATTTTATTTTTATTAGATAGCCCGATTTACAACTAATCTTTAGATATGGCAGCTAACCCTCCATCTGTATTGCGTCAGCAATACGATAGGCCAATGTATTAATCAGTTTTTCATTTTCACCTTCTACCATTATTCTAATTAATGGTTCAGTACCTGATTTACGCAATAAGACCCTACCGTATTCGGCCAGTTCACATTCAGCCTGTTGTGTTATCCGCCGTACCGCCTCAGACTCCAATGGATTATGTTTACCAGAAAATCGTACATTGATCAAAGTTTGTGGAAATAATTTTATACTATTACATAAGTCATACAGGCTAGCGTCATTACGTACCATCGCAGTAATAACCTGTAATCCTGCGATAATACCATCCCCTGTCGTCGTTTTATCAAGCAAGATGACATGCCCGGAATTTTCAGCACCAATACGCCATCTATTTTCCTGCATCTTTTCTAGTACATAACGATCGCCAACTTGGGCACGAACGAATGGAATCTCCAACTGTTGAAAAGCTAACTCTAGCCCCATGTTACTCATAATCGTGCCAACCACACCACCACATAATTCCCCCTGACGTAAACCTTCACGGGCAATAATATAAACAATTTGATCACCATCAATTTTATTACCATAATGATCGACCATGATGATGCGATCACCATCGCCGTCAAATGCTACGCCAACATCAGCTCCTTCAGCTATCACTCTCTTTTGCAGCATACGCACATCTGTTGCACCGCAATGCGCATTAATATTCATGCCATCCGGTTCACAACCCATGGTGATAACAGTAGCACCCAGCTCGCGCAACACACTGGGAGCAATATGGTAAGTTGCTCCGTTTGCACAATCGACAACTATTTTCAAATTATTCAGACTGATTTGTCCAGGAACAGATCCCTTACAAAACTCAATATAACGCCCTGCTGCATCAACGATGCGACTGGCTTTACCCAGTTCAGAAGATTCCACACAAGTCAACGGTTTTTCCATTTCAGCTTCAATAGCTTCTTCAACTTCATCAGGTAATTTGGTCCCTTCTATCGAAAAAAATTTGATGCCATTATCATAGAAAGGATTATGAGACGCAGAAATAACAATACCTGCTTCAGCACGAAAAGTACGAGTCAGATAAGCAATGGCCGGTGTTGGCATGGGCCCAGTAAAAGCAGCAGATAAACCCGCCGCTGCCAGACCAGCCTCAAGTGCTGATTCCAGCATATAGCCAGAAATTCGTGTATCTTTACCAATAATAATTTTACGGGAACCATGGCGTGCCAGAACTTTTCCTGCGGCCCAACCAAGTTTTAGCACAAAATCCGGAGTAATTGGGCTCTCGCCCACTTTCCCACGGATGCCATCTGTACCAAAGTAGTTACGGTCAATCATAGTTTATTATTATCCTTTACTAAAAAATGTAGCTTCGACGATGCGCATCGCTTCAACGGTCTCTTTAACATCATGCGCTCTAATAATTTTTACACCTTGCATGGCAGCAATGACAGCACAAGCAACACTTCCCGCCACGCGTTTATCTGGAGCAACATTCAGCAACTGCCCGATCATCGATTTTCTCGACATCCCTGCCAGTAAAGGTAAACCAAAATGATGAAATTCATTTAAATTCGCCAGAAGTTCATAATTATGAAGAAAATTTTTACCAAAACCAAAACCCGGATCGAGAATTAACTGTTTTCTTGCGATCCCTGCCGCTACACAACGGTCAATATGCTGTTGAAAAAAAGACGCAACTTCAGCCAGCAAATTATAATAGTGCGGTGATTGTTGCATATTTTCAGGCTGTCCTTGCATATGCACTAAACAGACTGGCAAACCACTAGCGACAACAGCATCAAGGGCACCAGGCACCTGTAATGAACGAATATCATTAATCGAATGCACGCCTGCTCTGGCTGCCTCAGTGATCACTAAAGCCTTAGACGTGTCTACTGATAACCATATATCGAAACGCTGCGCCAGCGCTTCAATAATGGGAATGACTCTATCCATTTCTTCCTGCTCACTAAGCGGGCAAGCACCCGGGCGGGTAGATTCTCCCCCAATATCGATCAGGTCAGCACCTGATGCTATCATTGCCTCAACATGCCGCAAAGCGTCATTCAATCTATTGTAGCGTCCACCATCGGAAAAAGAATCAGGTGTGACATTAAGAACACCCATCACTCGAGGAAAAGAAAGATCCAGCGTTAAATTTCTGGCAACCAACTGCATGATATTTCTCTTAAAGACAGCTTCATAAAAAACCCCAAGCTTGCTTGGGGATAAATGAGGTTATGATGATATGACACTGAAATGAACTTACTACTCATCTCCTTATTTTATCGTTGTGACATCCTGTAGCTGAATTCGATGTACCTGAATTATCCTCTCCCGGCTGTTCTGCAGCCTCTTTCAGGTTGTCATCATCTAACGGATCACTATTATTGGAAGGTTCATTCCAACCAGCGGGCTGACGTACATCTGTACGCTTCATCAAATCATCAATTTGCAACGCATCGATGGTTTCATATTTCATAAGTGCATCTTTCATTGCATGTAAGATATCCATGTTATCCATCAGTATACCCCGTGCCCGTTGGTAGTTACGTTCAATGAGTAATTTGACTTCCTGGTCAATAATGCGTGCCGTTTCATCAGACATGTGCTTAGCTTTAGCCACTGAGCGCCCTAAAAATATTTCACCATCTTCTTCAGCATAGAGTAATGGACCCAACTTTTCGGAAAAACCCCATTGTGTCACCATGTTACGAGCAATTGACGTTGCAACTTTAATATCATTTGATGCACCAGTGGAAACTTTCTCTGATCCATAAATGATCTCTTCTGCTAAACGGCCACCATACAAAGTAGAAATTTGACTTTCCAGTTTCTGACGACTGGCACTGATAGCATCCCCCTCTGGTAAGAAAAAAGTCACACCCAAAGCACGCCCACGTGGAATGATAGTCACTTTATGCACCGGATCATGTTCCGGAACCAAACGACCAATAATCGCATGCCCTGCTTCATGGTAAGCGGTCGATTCTTTTTGCGCTTCAGTCATGACCATAGAACGACGTTCAGCACCCATCATAATCTTGTCTTTCGCTTTTTCAAATTCGATCATTGAAACAACACGGTTATTCCCACGAGCAGCAAACAAGGCTGCTTCATTAACCAGGTTGGCCAAATCAGCACCAGAAAATCCCGGTGTACCACGTGCTATCACAGAGGCATTAACATCAATATCTAATGGCACACGACGCATATGAACTTTGAGGATCTGTTCACGCCCACGTACATCTGGCAGCCCCACAACAACTTGGCGATCAAAACGGCCAGGCCGCAATAAAGCAGGGTCCAAGACATCAGGACGATTAGTGGCCGCAATGACAATGATGCCTTCATTACCTTCAAAACCATCCATTTCAACCAGCATTTGATTTAAAGTTTGCTCACGTTCATCGTGACCACCACCCAATCCTGCTCCACGTTGACGACCCACAGCATCGATTTCATCGATAAAAATGATACAGGGCGCGGCTTTCTTCGCCTGCTCAAACATATCACGTACACGCGATGCGCCAACACCAACGAACATTTCTACAAAGTCAGACCCGGAAATAGTAAAAAAAGGAACCTTGGCTTCACCGGCAATAGCTTTTGCTAACAATGTCTTACCCGTCCCCGGAGGGCCTACCATTAATATACCTTTAGGAATTTTACCGCCTAATTTCTGAAAACGGCCAGGTTCACGCAAGTATTCGACCAGTTCACTGACCTCTTCTTTTGCTTCATCGCAACCAGCAACATCAGCAAAAGACGTTTTTATCTGATCTTCAGTCAGCATACGTGCTTTACTTTTGCCAAAGGACATCGCCCCTTTTCCACCCCCTCCCTGCATCTGACGCATAAAGAAAATCCAGACACCAATTAATAACAACATGGGAAACCAGGAAATAAAAATGGAAGCCAGCAGACTGGGTTCTTCTGGTGGTTCACCGATAATTTTTACATTTTTGGTCAATAAAGTATCCAATAACTTAGGATCATTAACAGGGATCCAAGTTATATATTTGCTACTGTCCTTCTTACTGACGTTAATTTCACGCCCATTAATACGGACTTCACGGACCTGTTCCTGGGTTACGTCAGACATGAAGGTAGAATAATCTACCCTACGTCCATTAGAATCACTGGGACCCAGACTTTGGAATACAGACATCAATACAACCGCGATGATTAACCAAAGAATCAGGTTTTTCGCCATGTCACTCAAGGAATTAACCTCATATCACAACTACAGTTAACAAATAGCAGCAGGCTATTACAGTTTCCACCCTGTCGCTACGATATATACCTCTCGTGATCGATTACGAGAGGCATCTGGTTTACGAATTTTAACTTTTGTAAACAGGGAACGAATTTCTTGCAAACAAATATCAAAACCATCACCCTGAAATATTTTTACCAGAAAACTCCCACCTGGCGATAGGAGCTCACGGCATAAATCCAAAGCTAACTCAACAAGATACATTGATCTTGGTATATCAATAGCCGGGGTTCCACTCATATTAGGAGCCATATCAGATATCACTACCTGCACTTTATTCCCCTCTACCATTTCAAATAACGTCTTCAAAACCCATTCATCACAAAAATCACCCTGAAGAAAATCAACACCTTTGATAGGATCCATCGGCAAAAGATCACAGGCGATAACACGCCCTGTATGACCAACCTGGGTCACAACATATTGTGACCAACCACCAGGGGAGGCACCCAAGTCCACCACTGTCATACCTTGTTTAAAAAGCTTATCGCTCTGCTGTATTTCATTCAGCTTAAACCAAGCGCGTGAACGTAATCCTTTTTTTCGTGCCTCGAGCACATATTTATCACTAAGGTGTTCCTGTAACCAACGACCGGAACTGCCAGAACGCTTCTTATAAGCCATTTTTATTATTTTACTTAACCATATATCAATAAATAACTTAAGCGTGTATTGTCCAGTTCAGGCATTTGGGTCATACACTACAAATGGCGGTAAAATATATCCTTTTCAATCCCAACTTAAGTAAAAAAGACAGGCTTCTAAAAACAGTACCTGAAAAATACAGGCATATCCGCAAGCGCCTCTTTAATCATAAGTCATAATGCGCTAACCAAAGTAGTATTGGCTGAAATAAACCAAATATCCGTTGACAAAATAAATATCATTTCATTTAAAAAATATTCACGCTATCATCTTGAGCTTTTTTCTATCAAGTACCCCATCAGCACTGTGTAGCTCAGAAAGTATTATAAATATTCGATACGAATAATCTCATATTCCACTTCTCCGCCCGGTGTATTGATGACGGCGATATCATCTGTTTTTTTACCCACCAAACCACGCGCTATTGGAGAATTAACAGAGATAAGATTTTGCTTTAAATTAGCTTCATCATCACCAACTATACGATATCTTTGCTCTTCTTGAGTATCCACGTTCACAATAGTGACTGTCGCACCAAAAATAACCGTCCCATTATTACATATTGTATTAATATCAATGATATGAGCATTAGAAAGCTTTGCTTCTATTTCTTGAATACGCCCCTCACAAAACCCTTGTTGTTCACGTGCCGCATGATATTCCGCGTTTTCCTTTAAATCACCGTGTTCACGAGCCTGTGCAATATCAGCAATAATCCTGGGGCGTCGGACAGTTTTTAAGTAATCTAGCTCTTCGCGCAATTTTTCAGCCCCCCGTACTGTCATTGGAATCTGTTTCATCAATTCAATACCTTTTTACATCTATCCAATACAAAACAACTGGCATCCTGAGTATTTTCATGAAAATAAATACCATTAACCCGCTTTGTACAAAAAACGGGATCAAAAATCAAAGTGCCCTATCAACACCCATTTTATCCCCTGATAACCAAACATAATATGCCACTCTTTTTCAAGTTTAACATCAATGTTCCTGTCGCTATATATCACTGGTCATAGTAACGGCTAAAAATTCTACAAAGACGAAGGCATTGAAAGAGTATATAATCTGGCTGTATTTATTGCGACCGTGCAATAAGATAATAACCTTCTCAACTTTATTTTGGGCCAATAAGATAGGTTGTAAACGAAAGCATGGCACCCTTGGTGCGCAGAACCAAGATATACACCAAGTTACATAGAGGTTTAAAGCGTACTGACAACGTAATGGGCTCTCTCGCAGTAGCATTTTGCAAAAAGTCTAATAAGTAGCGCATAACATTACCAAGACACAGCAGATACTGCACTAGCCATTATCTGCCATCAGTTTTCAGATAATGGCTCACTATGCCGATCGTCATCCCAGATAAACTCAATTTTTTCCGTAATAACAGCCTCAATTGCTTCCATTCGTGGTTGGTGGTTCAGGAAACGCATAATATCCCAACACAAGACATTAATACCTTCACGGCTGGCTCCAGAAATAACGTAAAACTTATCTGTCCATCCTAATGCTGTCACAATAGCCTTGGCGCGTTTTTGTGCTTCATCCTCGCCGATCAGATCCATTTTATTAAACACCAACCAACGAGGTTTGGCCGTCAGGGATGCGCTGTACTGCTGCAACTCATTAATAATGATTCTAGCGTTTTCCGTTGGATCAGATTGGTCAACAGGCAGGATATCAATCAAATGCAATAATACGCGACAGCGCTCCAGATGCTTTAAAAAACGGATACCCAGTCCGGCACCAGTCGCAGCGCCTGCAATCAAACCAGGGATATCTGCTATAACAAAACTCTGCTCATTATCCATCCTGACTACACCAAGGCTTGGTATCAGCGTGGTAAAGGGATAATCCGCTACTTTTGGTTTAGCGGCTGAAACTGCACGAATAAAAGTTGACTTGCCCGCGTTAGGCAAACCTAACATGCCAACATCTGCCAGCAGTAATAATTCCAAACGAAGAGCCCGTTCCTCGCCCGCTGTTCCTGTAGAGCTTTGACGAGGTGCCCGATTCACTGAAGATTTGAAGCGCGTATTACCTAAACCGTGAAATCCCCCCCTTGCAACCAGCAAACGCTGTTGGTGGCAGATCATATCACCTAAAATTTCACCCGTTTCCTGGTTCAGAATTCGCGTGCCTACCGGGACCTTAATGATAATATCTGTACCACGCTTCCCGGTACAATTACCGCTTTGACCATTTAAACCCCTACCAGCACGGAAAAGTTTTTCAACACGATAATCAATCAACGTATTCAAATTTTCATCTGCCAGCAGATAGACATCACCCCCATCACCCCCATCACCCCCATCAGGGCCACCATTGGGAATATATTTTTCACGACGGAAACTCACACATCCGTTGCCACCGTCACCAGCCGCAACCAGAATTGTAGCCTCATCCACAAATTTCATTTATTTTCTCCATAAGAATCTATGCAGGATCTGCGAAACCTCGGTGAGATTTCGTCAAAAACAAGCGCATTTGACTGGAAGTAAATTCCATTTTTTCGCTTGTTTTTCATCAAATGGCCATAAGATAAGCAGGATTTTGCAGCAGGCACTAGAAACAATTCCGTTACGATTCTTGGTTAACTGATTCATTTAGGCTGTACGTTAATAAACGTTACTTGATGATAAATAAGGAAGATAGCAAAAAAATGCATACAAAATCCATGTCTGCAATTTTATCAATCAAAGAGCTTTTTTATGCGCATTATACCATTAATCATATACATGGTTAATTTTAAGCTAACAAAAAAGCCCCGCAACTTGCTATTGCGGGGCGTAATATTCCTAATGCTCTTAAATAAATCTAAACCGCTTCAATACTGATGAATTTACGTTTCTTCAAGCCCTGAACGGTGAACTTAACTTTGCCATCAATTAAAGCAAACAGAGTATGATCCCTACCACAACCCATATTAACACCTGCATGGAACTTAGTACCACGCTGACGGACAATAATACTACCTGCCAGAACCGTTTCGCCACCAAAGCGCTTGACACCTAAACGTTTACTTTCAGAATCGCGACCATTTCGCGTTGAACCGCCTGCTTTTTTATGTGCCATCTTATCCGCTCCCCTAACGCTTACACATTAATGCCAGTGATTATAACGTCAGTAAACCATTGACGATGGCCTTGTTGCTTGCGGTAATGTTTACGACGACGAAACTTAACGACCTTAATTTTTTCACCACGACCATGGGCAATAACTTCCGCTTTAATCTTGCCACCTTCGATCAGAGGGAAGCCAATTTTGATTTCTTCACCATTTGCTATCATAAGCACTTGATCGAATTCAATAGTTTCACCTGGAGAGATAACAAGTTTTTCCAAACGAACAGTCTGGCCTTCACTGACCCTGTGTTGTTTGCCACCACTTTGGAAAACAGCGTACATAAAAAACCTCGCCTTCTTCGCACTCCATATGTTATGACACACTTTCAGAAGTACGCTATAAACACAATAACAGGGCGCGGATCTTACGCAAAAAAACAGTAGATGACAAGCACATAATCCCGCCATAAAAAAGAATTAGTTTATTCCCTCTCATTTATTTTCAAGTACAATCGTGCCATCCGGGCGGCTTCATACCATGAAACTGAGGGGTTGTAGCTTAATTCACAAAAATACATTTAAATATAACACGATGAATTTAGAAAAAATTATCGAATTAACCACACAAGATATGATTGCTGTAAATACAACTATCCTGGACCGATTGCACTCTAATGTATCGCTTGTTAATCAATTAGGTGCTCATATTATTAATAGTGGTGGAAAACGTATTCGTCCGATGATTGTCTTGCTTACAGCTAAGGCTCTGAATTATCAAGGCCATCAGCATATTACTATTGCTGCACTGATCGAATGTATCCACACCGCGACTTTACTGCATGATGATGTCGTAGATCAATCTGAGCTGCGGCGTGGCAAAGCCACAGCTAATGCGACTTTTGGCAACTCTGCCAGCGTTTTGGTTGGTGATTTCATCTATACTCGTTCTTTTCAAATGATGACAAGTTTGAAATCTCTGCGTGTACTTGAACTGATGTCTGAAGCAACTAATGTGATAGCCGAAGGCGAAGTATTGCAATTAATGAATCTTAATAATCCTGATATTACTGAAGAAAACTATATGCGTATTATCTACAGTAAAACTGCACGTTTATTCGAAGCTGCATCACAGTCTTCTGCCATTGTGGCTAATGCAAGCGAAGAACAGGAATGGGCTCTACGAGATTATGGCCGCCATTTAGGGACAGCTTTCCAACTTATTGATGATGTACTTGATTATAACTCAAAAGACAATACGTTAGGCAAGAACATCGGTGATGACCTTAATGAAGGAAAGCCAACTCTACCGTTAGTGCATGCAATGAAAAATGGCACACCTGATCAAACCAATATGATTCGCCAGATTATTGCAGAAGGCAGTGGTCGACATTTACTTAAACATGTACTAGAAATCATGCAGGAATGTGGTTCTTTCAAGTACACTCGCAGGCGGGCTGAAGAAGAAACCAATAAGGCCATTTCCGCATTACAAATATTTCCTGAAACACCTTACAGGCTCGCCCTTGAAGGATTAGCGCATTTGGCGGTAGAACGTATTTTTTAGAAAAAATAAAAAATTTAATAACAAGTATTTCCGTTTTTAAACACACTAAATAACGTTCAAACGAATCATCATATTTGCGACACCTTCACGTAGAATAAACGCAGTAACTTTATTCCTTTCTATCTCTGTTAATTGATAATATGCTTCAATCCATACCACTAACGGATCCTGCCGCTTGGCAGCATATTCCGCCGAATCTTCCTTTAAGGATAAGGCATCCAGCACAATGTCAGGTAAACTATTGATATGATATTCAAGAGCCTTCCCTTGAACTCCACGCCGACGGCGTTGCTCCCATCCATCGCGTCTGGCCATTAGATTTACTCCTTGTGTTGATGAGGGTAAACCCGCAACACCTACGAGTTCCTTTGCAGAAAACCACTCTTTTTTCATAGCCTTTCATCCCAATCTTGCTTCAAGACACAAAACAGAATTTTTTAGAAAAAAACTGAAATTATCTTGCATATTTAATGATATATTATTTCTAAATAATTGTTTCTCGTTCGCAATATTATTACTGCAATCCGTTAGTTATACCATTAACTGGACAACATCCCATCAAAAAAAGGAATTAGTGATGATTTTTAGGAAATCTGACTGGCACCCCGCAGACGTTATTGCTGCTCTACGTAAAAAAGGAACAACCCTGGCTGCTGTATCCAGAAAAGCAGGACTCAGTTCATCAACATTAGCGAATGCCCTTTCCCGACCATGGCCAAAAGGTGAATGGTTAATTGCAGAACACCTTGATATTCACCCTTCAGAAATTTGGCCAAGCCGCTACTTTGATTCCAAAACAGGAGAAATGTTAAATCGCAAAATTAGAAACCGTTTCCCTGGCTCTTATTCATGAATTTGTAATTATTCCTTTATAATTTCGATCCTGTTAGCTTAAACGGGCCTTTTGACAGCCAAAGGCCGGAGACACAAAATAGAAATCAGGTCATGCTCATGCCTGCCATTCTGCCAAAACAATATCACTTTTACCCAAGATCATTGACGATGATCTTTCCTGCTCTGGATGCTAAAGATCCCAATACACTGAAATAAAACATGATATGACAGCAGACATTGCTATCTCATATCCCGTATTTTTTTCTTCAATTCCATCATGATGCGTTATCGTGTATTGCGATGATGAAGAAAAAATCGCTGATTTGCTGCACCAGAAGTGCTACAAAATCTTTCAAATCAGTTACACCCGTAACGCCTGTGATGTGTCTTTTCCTGCTCACCGTCATTATGATTTATCTGAGACTGTCTGGCCCGTGATTGAAAAATACACACCAGCATTTTTCGAAATGGTGCAACGTAGGTATGCTGGAAAATCTCTATACGAGTTCGCCCTCAGCTGAAAAATGCTAAAAAGTCTGTCAGGGCATGAAATGGCAATGGAAACAGGGATGACTCATTGTACAAAAGAGCTTTACCGGGCATTTTTACAGGCGAGATATCCTCCTATAGTTTGATATATCATAATGAGATGACATGGCATTGTTAACAAAGTAATTTAAAGATCTGAAGGCAGGCGATAGCAAAGAAAGAGAAAACGTATTTTACGTCCTGCCAGTTTCCTGTCCCGTACAGTTCAGTAAATACTTTCATATCCGTGCGCTTTCCTGCAGACAGACAGGCACTGATGAGACGGTCACCTGAAAGTCCCACATGAATTTTAGTGCTCATTCCCCTGCGCCCTCTGCCGGTTGACTGTATTCCCCTTTTGTTAAAGGGCCTGACCCGTGACGGTGCACTATAATCGTTGTACTGTCCACCCATGTGCAGTCAATGCTGATTTTCCTGCTCTGCTGCAGATGATAAAGTAATTTCCAGAACAGCCCGTTTTCACTCCAGCGCTTAAACCGGGTGTAAATCGTGTGCCAGTTACCGTAAAAAGCAGGAATGTCACGCCAGGATATACCCGTTCTTAACAGGTACAGAACCGCAGAAAAAAACTGATAATGACTGATGCTTTCAGGCCGTCCCGGACGTTTATAATGTCTGGCAATATGAGGCTGAATGTCTCTGATAAAGTCTGATTCCTTAATCGGGTAATGTCTGTCTTTCATTGTATTAAGCCCGGCTTAAAACTTTCAGCTTACCTCAAATATAACTTTGTTAACAGTGCCGTATCATAATGAGATGACATATCCATTAAAATTTCGCCAGCAGGCACTGGCTATCCATAAGAAAGAAAATATTACTTTCAAACAGACGGCAGAGCGTTCTGGTGGGGGCATAGCCAGCATTATGCGCCGGGATAAAAATCTTCAGCCGGTGACGAAATGTTATAAACCGGCAACAAAAATTAATATGGATGCTCTGGCGCAGGATGTTGCCACATACCCGGATGCTTTCCTTTATGAGCGTGCTGCCCGTATGGGGGTAAGCCGCTCAGGTATTGTGCATGCCCTTAAACGTATGGGCGTGACTCATAAAAAAAAGGCTCATGCACCCCAAAACCGACATCGCCGTCAGGGCCTGCTTTCAGGCAAAACTTCACAGTTATAAAGCGGCCGGTAAACCTGTCATTTATATTAATGTAACAGAAGCGGGGGGCAACGTTTACCTGCTATTATTTTGTTTTTCACAAATTCTTCAGCATCGCCTGCATTCATGGTTAGGAATCTATGTGGTCACTCCCGTTTTTGCAATACCGGTGTTGAAGATATTGTTGGCTTGCCTGAATCTATCCGGCGTCTTCATGGCTGT
>JACCDN010330837.1_pt1 | contig 21420 bp, 20 predicted proteins | sample 7441691 | NCBI WGS metagenome assembly JACCDN01 (sample SAMN15323439, study PRJNA562643) | freshwater metagenome | isolation source: river surface water | place: USA:Blue River Watershed | collected 2017-08-16 | reverse complement strand
GTTGTTGAAGTGCAAGTTGCTGCTGTGCTTGCTGTTGTTGAAGTGCAAGTTGTTGTGCTTGTTGCTGCTGTTTCTGACTAACAGAAACACGACCAAAAGGTTGAGCACTAATAGAAATCGCAGATGTGCTAACAGTCTGAGAACTAGAAGGCAACGGTTGAAATTTATCGATTCCGCATTGACTAAGAAATCCTTGCATTTTAATGTTCGATTTAAATTGTTGGTTGTTGGTTTAATTATATGCTAATACTGTTTATAATTGTTTTTATAAAAACTAATAATAAATAGTATCATTGATTAATATTTTCAATTTTTTTAACAAATATTATATATTAGTAATAAATCTAATAATAATTTTAGTCTCTTATCAAATATAATATCTAGTGTTTTAATTTGTTGTAATTCACTATGAACATTTATTCTTGACACATATTTAATATAAGATTTTTTATGATTTACTATTTTATCATGTATTGAATGTAATACTTTATTTATCTGTTCTACTATATCTAATGTTGAATTTAAACTAATTTTAATAGGTTCTGGTAAATTTATACTATTATCAGTTGGTATTTCTTGATAACTAATAACACTAAAATCATCAAGTAATTCAATTAATGGTTTTTTATAATTTTTTATCAATTCATCAATATTAGTAATATTATTTTTATCAAGTATATTTTTAATTAATGATGTTATAATAATTAATTTATTATTTATATCTGATAATAATAATTCATTTTGTAATAATATAAATTCATCTTCTTTATGAGTCATTATATAATTAAAAACAGTATGAGATGACATAATAGTTGAGGTTAAATGCATAATTATATTTTTCGTAATATTTGGAAAAAATAAATTCATGTTCTAATATAACTTATAATTAAATATTTATTTAATTATAATTTATTTATTATTATTTATTACATAAACTCTTTTTGTTTATTTTTTTATTATTTCTTATTACATACTAATTTTAATTCATCTGTTTTATAATAGTTTCTTGCATGAAATAATTCACAATCAATTGCATTTTCTTTTAATACATGTTCAAATTGTTGAATTAATTTATTTTTTGTTTTTGCTAAAGACCATATATATTGATCTATTGAAATATCTTCTTTTGGATGTGTTGCTAAATATAAATATACTTTAACAATTTGTTTTGCTTTTGGAACATCTTTATGAGAACAAAATCTAATTGCTCTACCAATAATTTGTAATATTCTTGACATATTCCAATAGGGTTCTAAAATATGAACTTGTTCAACTCTTAATAAACTAACGCCTTCTTTAATACTTGGACTTCCTAACATTAATTTAATACATGAACCATTATTATTTTCTTTTTTATTAAATACATGTTTTATTTCTTCTTTAACATGATGTGGTTCATCACCTGACCATACAGAATATCTTTTTGGACCTTCACCATATGTTTTATAATTAATATAACCATGATATTCAATAAATTTAATAAAAGATTTTAATCCACCAACATCTTTAAAATTAGAATAAACAAATATTGGACCTTCTGATTTTTTTATTTTTTTCATAATTTTATAAAATTTTATTGAATATTTTTCAACATTTTGTAATTGTAAATTATCATCTTTAAAAGAACTATATCCTATTTCACCTATTGATTTATTTGGAAATGCAATATTTGACATCATTCTAGGTCCTAAAAAAAAATCAGAAGGCAATTTTAATATATCAACATCTTTAAATGAACCTTTTATATTATCATCACTATTACTCAATGATGTTAAATATGATTTATATTGAAATGTATTCATATTACATTTAACAGTTTTAAATTCCATAGTTGGATAAGCAATAGGTGGAGCTCCTCTGTAATATGATATTAAACCTTTTGTTAATTCTTTAAATTTTTTCATATTTATCGCTCTATATTGAATACCATTTTCTGTTTTATTATAAGATAAAAAATCAGCATTAAAATCAGCACCAATTGGTAATGGATTTTTAGGTCTTAATAAATTTAATGTTAATGCTATTTCAACTGGTCTATCAAACATTGGTGTTGCTGATAATAATATTAATTTTAATGAATCATCAGTTTTATCAATGATTGATTTTAATGTACTATAAAATGTTCCAGTCATTGATATCATATTTTGAATTTCATCAATAATTAATAAAGTATTTTTTAGTTTTATTTTATTTTCTTTTACTAAATCAACAAATTTATGATATGAATAAATTGTATAATATTTTGATATTCTTTCTTCTGTTTTTTCTAATATATTTTCTTTTACTTCACTATCATCAGTTTCTTTTAATTTTTTTAGCTCATTCTCTTTTATATAAACATCTTCACCCGGACATTTTGTTCGTAATTCATCTTTAAAATTACCAACTAATGCAGCTGGTAATACAATCATTATATTCATTGTTGATTTAAATTTTTCAGCTATATTAATTGCTGTACATGTTTTACCTGAACCAATTTGATGAAAAACTAGTAATCCATTTACTGTTTTTCGATTATCCCATAAATAATCTGGTAAAAATTGTTGTTGTGGTTGTAATTCGAATTTTTTTGGAAAACAAAAATCTTTCATTGTTTCTTTAGTTTCTTTTAATTTATATTTTTTATAAGTTTTTGTTATTTTATCCATATACTATTATATAAGTATATAAATTTTTATTAAATAAATTTTCTATATTTTAATAATGAATATTCAAAAAATAAAAAAATCAGAAGAAAAAAAAGAAGATATACATAATGTAAAAAATCTTAATAAATTATTAAATGTTTCTAAAGATATTAAAAAAGAATATGAACAAGGAATTTTTGAAGGTAAATTTGATAATACTCATATAATCGGTGATATACATGGTGACTTTTTTACTTTTAAAAGATGTTTAGAATTAACACAATGTGTTAGTTTTGATGATATTATATATGATGATTATATTAATATGAATACAAAAAATGACTATTTATATGTTAAAGATGGTTGTAAATATTATTCTAATGATAAAATAAAATGGAATCCTGAAAAAAAAAATTCAATTATTGTTTTTGCTGGTGATATTATTGATAGATGTAGAACTGCTGGTTTAAAATTTAATTATTGTGTTGATACAATTATGGATGAAAATTGCGATTTTCAAATGTTAAATATCATTTTTAAATTAGATGATGAAGCACAAAAATATGGCTCACGTGTTTTATTAATTTTAGGTAACCATGAAATTATAAATCTTCAAAATGATTTAAGATATGTTAGTTATAAAGGATTAAGTGATAAAAAGCGAATAAAAAATATAAATAAAATATTATCAAATAATATTTACAGATTATTCTCAATAATAAGAATTAATAATTATGTAATTGTTCATGGTGGTATTAATCCTGATTATATACAAACTTTAAATTTTAATAATGAACAAGAAATTATTATACAATATAATAATTTAATTAGAAAACATTTATTGTCAAATGGTGATAGTGATATATTTAATAATTCAAAAAATGTATTTTGGGATAGAAGTCTCGGGTTAGAAACAAATATTGATCCGCAAATATGTAATAAACTGTTTGAACAAAATATATTAAATATACCTAAACAATATTTTTCTAATTTAAAAATTATTGTTGCACATTGTATTCAGTCTTTATTATCAACACCTTTAGGAATTAATATAGCACATTGTGATGTATTTCAAAATAGAATTATTAAAATTGATATTGGTATGGCAAGAACATTTAATGATTATAATTATAGAAATAATGATTTATTATTAGAAAAACTTGATAAATTTATTAAATTATATAATGAAGAAAATAAATTTTTGGATTATAATGAATTTATATTAAATTCTAAGTTTAATAATATTCAAATACTTAAATTAATAAATAACAAAGAAGAAATTATTAATGATGAAACAACTATTAATTATTTTTTTAATACAGTTTTTTCACATAATAAAATATTAGGTTATTATTATTTATTTCAAGATTTAAAAAAAGTATTATTAAATAGAATTAAAATTAAATTTAATATACAAACAACAGACGAAACAATTGATAAAATAGATTTTATTTTATCTAAATTAAAATCTAAAATAAATTAATGAAAGAAGAATTTGGTATATTTGAAAATATTAATAAAGATTTATATTTTATTGGTGATATTCATGGTGATTTTTATGCATTTAAACAAGCACTTGAATTAACTGGATGTGTTATTTTTGATAAACAAAATTTTAAAGATATTTGTAAAGAACATTTAGATGGTATTATTTTAACTGACGGTTGTGATTACTATAAAAATAAAATTAATTGGAATCCACAAAAAAAAGATTCAATGATTATTTTTGCTGGTGATTTAGTTGATAGATGTAGAATTACTTCTGATTCTTGTGATTTTGTTGTTAATGATGAAGACTGTGATAATCAACTTATTAATATATTATTAGAATTAGATAAACAAGCTTTAAAATATAATTCAAGAGTTTTATTTGTATTAGGTAATCACGAATTAATGAATTTACAAGATAAATTAAAATATGTTAGTTTTAAAGGTCTTGAAAATAATTCTAGAACAGGAAATATTAAAAAAACTATTTTTAATAACATAAATAGTATTTTTGGTTTAATTAGAATTAATAATTATATTGTATGTCATGGTGGTATTAATCCTAATTTTGTTAGTGAATATAATAAATCAAATTATAATTATAATAATATTGAATTTGTTGAATCATATAATAAAATGTTAAGAGAAACACTTGTTAGCAGTGAACCTAATTACTATTTATTAAATAATAATAAGGGTCCTTTTTGGGATAGAAGTAATGGATTAGATACAAAACAATTAACAAATGAAGAATGCGAAACATTATTTTTTAATAATATTTTAAATATTACAAATAAAAATATTATGAATGATTTAAAATTAATAGTTGCTCATTGTCCTCAAACATTTAATTCTAATAAAAAAGGTATAAACAATACAAATTGTGGAAACCATCAAAATAAAATATGGAGAATTGATATCAGTATGTCTAGAGCTTTTGATATGTATATATCTGATACAAATATGATTAAAATATTATTAGATAATATAAATAATAATAATAATTATAATAATTATAATACTTATAATATACTTGATTTTTATGTAAAACGTGAAAAAGAACTAAATGCTGTTCAAGTATTATATATTAATAAAAATAATACTAGTTCAGTTATAAAAGGTGTTATTAGTTTAGAATATTTTTATAACACAGTTTTTTTTGAACAAAATGTTAAATATAAATATTTATATTTATTACAAGACATGTATAAATCATTTTCTAGAGAATTAAATTCAAGTTATAATTTAGAATTAAACATTTTAAATAAAATTAAAGAAACCAAAAATAAACTATTTTATGAATTATATCCACGTGATAATAAAGATACAATGACAATACAACTATAATAAAGATACAATGACAATACAACTATAATAAAAATTTATTCTTTATTTTGTTCAAATAATAGTTTATCAATAGTTGTTTCTACACAAAATAATCTATGTACAATTATACCTAATAGAAATAATACAATTAATACTTCTTTTATATCTAAAATCCAATATTTTGAAATAAAATAACCTACAATAATTGTACATATTACATTTATTATTGCTATATTAAATATTCTGTAGCTGTGAACTCCTTCATTTGGTTTTCCTAATATATATTTATATGGGCATATACTAATATTCATTATAAATACATATAAAAAAAAGTTTTTATAATTAATTATGTGTGGAATTTGGGCATTTTTAAATAATAAAAAAGACTTAAATGTTTTATTTAAGAACTTTATGAATATTAAACATCGTGGACCTGATTATTCTAGTTTTCAAATGTATGATAATCTTGTTGTTGGGTTTCATCGATTAGCTATTATGGATTTATCATTTTCATCAAATCAACCTTATGTTTTAAAACAAGATGATAGAACTATTGTATTTGTATGCAATGGTGAAATTTATAATTATCAAGAACTAATTGATAAATATAACTTAAAAATAGATAATAAAAGTGATTGTTTAACTATTCCTCATTTATATTTAAACATGAAATATAATGATTGGATACAAATGTTTACAAATAAAATTAAAGGTGAATTTGCATTTTTATTATTTGAATTTGATAAATCAAATAAATTAACTAACTTAGTTGCTGGCAGAGATGCATTAGGTATTAGACCTTTATATTGGTCTGAAATTAATAATCTTACTGAACAAACTGTTTTTTCTTCTGAAATTAAAGGATGTGATTTTGATGATTTAAATATTACCGAATTTAAACCCGGTCATATCACTTTATTAACAAATGTTAATCGTTGTGTTTATGATTTTAAAGATATTTATATTGTTAAACAATACAAACAACAAGAATTAGATGAATCATATATGCTAAGTGTTGTTAAAGAATCTGTTATTAATTCTGTTAAAAGAAGATTAGATGCTGACCAACCTATTGCATTCTTATTATCAGGAGGTGTTGATTCATCTATTGTTGCAAGTATTGCTTCTAAATTATCACCTAATAAAATTAGAACATTTTGTTGTGGTATGAAAGGTGGATCAGATTTAGAATATGCAAAAATGGTAGCTGAACATATTGGTTCAGAACATACAGAAGTTATATTTACTCAAGAAGAAGCACTTGCTGCTATTAATGATGTTATTTATACTACTGAAACATGGGATACAACTACTATTAGAGCATCAGTTGGTCAATATTTAGTTTCAAAATATATTAGTGAACATACTGATGCTAAAGTCTTATTTGTTGGTGAAGGTCCTGATGAAGTTTGTTCTTCATATCTTTTTAATTGGTATGCACCAGATTCTGAATTAATTCATCCTTCTGCAATGGATTATGTTAGTAATATTTATTATTATGATGTAAAACGTTGTGACCGTTGTATTGCTAGATGGGGATTAGAAGCACGAGTTGCTTTATTAGACCCTGAATTTATTAAAGCTTATTGGAAAATTCCTTCTCATGAAAGATTTCCAAAAACTAGAGGTATTGAAAAATGGTGGTTTAGAAAAGCATTTGACGATAATTATTTACCAGATGCTGTTTTATGGAGAAAGAAAGAAGCTTTTTCTGATGGTGTTAGTTCAACAGAAAAGTCATGGTTTCAAATTATTCAAGAACATATTATGGAAAAATATAATATGTGTGAAAAGGACTATTTTAAATCTAAATTTATTGAATTCTTTGGTGAAAAAAGACTTAATGTCATTCCTGATTATTGGCAACCAAGATGGAATAAAAATGGTGAATTAATTACATCATATGTTGACCCATCTGCTAGAACATTAGATATTTATAATGAAAATAATTAGTTTATTTTATTTTTATATAAACAATTATAATGTACAAAGATAAATATTTAAAATACAAAAATAAATATTTAGATTTAAAAATAAATAATAACCAAAAAGGTGGTTATACATTAAAATATAATATTGGTGATCAAGTTTATATTAATGGTAAAATAATGACAACTACTGATTTACATAATCCAACACAATGGAATACTAAAGAAATAGTTGCAAATAATATTATAGGATATATAATGTCTATTTATAGAGGAGATACAATGGAATATAATATTTATACTATTAAAATAACTGATAATTTATATATTCCTGAAGTATTAGAAGATAAATTAAGTATATATCCTGTTGAAAGTATGTATGCATATGCTCAAGCACCTAACCCACCTAACCCCCCATCAGGACCTGGTCCCCGAGGTCCTAAAGGTTCAAAAAATCCAAATAATATATCATATTGTTCTAAAACAATGATGTTAAAATATAAATTTAATGAAATATATCAAGATAATGTTATGAATAAAACAATAACTAAATGTAAACATATACTGCCTTATATTAATCCATATTATGCTATTGGCTTAGCAAAAGGATTTTTATTATCAAATGGTATAGTTGAATTTGGTATATATGATAATTATGTATATTATCTATGTGCCGTAAATAATGTTTCAGATTTTGAATTGTTAACTATTAAAAATGCTATTGATATTGTTATTGAAGAATTAAGATACGCTGAATATCTTAATACTAATAATCAAAATGATGTATATATTAATACCTTAATTACACAATATAATCAAATTAATCCAGTTCAATATAATCAAATGAATCAAATAAATCCAGTTCAATATAATCAAATAAATCAAATTAATCCTGTTCAATATAATCAAAATAATAATACAAATAAATTTGTTAATTCTTTGTTAAGTCAAAAAAATAATTTAGATAAATTAAGTGAAGAAGATGAATTTGATGAATATTTAAAAAAATTAAGAAAACTCATGACAAAATTTTATTATAAAGAAACAACAAAATGGTTAGAAAAAGATAAATCATTTTTAGAATTTCAAAAAATTAAAAATAAAATTACAGCTGATTATATTAAAGAAATATTAAAAGAATTTATAAAAAATAGTAAAGATAAAAAGAAAGAAATCTTTTGGCATGAGTTAAATTCTGATGAATTATATGATGATGTTAAAGATTTTATTAAATCAAAAATATTAAAATTAATTATAAAAAAATCTTCTAAAAAAGCTTCTAAAAAAAATTAATTAATTTTTAATTCTTTTTTTAATTGAATTAATAACTGAAGTTCTTCTTTAGTTATTTCTTCTTTAAAATATTCTTTTAATACATCAATAGATTTTCTATTAATTTCAGAACATATAATACTTTTATCATCAAAATGTCTTCCGTAAATTACTGTTGCTTCTGTATTTTCTACTTTAATACATACTTCCATATCTTTTTTAGCAATTGTTATATCTTTTAAATTATGTTGAATACCAATAACTTTACCAATTGTTAAATTTAATGATGGAATACATAATTTTGTACCAAAATGTAAACTACCTTCTAATACTTTTACACCAAATATTATTGGTCCTGTTTTATTATAAATATGTTTTGGTAAAATTTGTAACTTGCAAGGAAATACCATAAAATTACTTGCTTCTTCTTTACGTATTCTAATAATATCATCTCTATATTTAATATATTGTTCATATAAACGATAAATAGTTTCATCACTAAAAATAGTAATATCTTTTTTATCTTCAATACCTTTTTCTACATGTACATTAAATGCTAATATAACATTATGTTCTTTTTTTGGTTTTAAAATTTTAGAAACATGTTTATTTTTTACATCTCCTATATTTACCTCACTAATAGGTACTGAATTTTGTTGTAAAAATGCATATAATGCTTCTAATGAACCTTGTGTTGATGCATGAATACTTACACCATTTTCTACTAACTTAAAAGATGTACTAACTGGTACTTCTTGAATTTCTGGTTGTTCTTCTATTTTTTGTGTTGATAAATATACTTGTGAACCAACAATAATATCATTTAAATTAGGTGCAATTAATTTAACACCTAATGCACCTTTAATATTTTCATTATGAATATATTCACTTTTAACTCTAGATTCACGATTAGGTGGTGGTGTTAGTAAATTTTTAATAACAGTTTCAACAGGTCCTGTACTTGTTGAAATTATTATTTTATCATTCTTTTTTAAACTTCCATTAATTACAATAACATCTATTGCTGTTCCAAAACCTTCCATAAGTGATTTTTCCATAACAATACATTTTAATTCTTCTTCAAAAATAGGTTGTGATGTTCTTGATAATAATTCTAATAAATCACCAACACCTTCACCAGATTTTGCTGAAATTGGACAAATTGAAATTGTATCTTCTACACTATCATTTTCCCAAAATAATTTTGCATTTAAACCTAATTGATTTAATTGTAAAATGATTCCATCTAATCTGTTTTTAAATTCTGAAGCACATGAAAAATTATTAGTAAATGATTCATGTATCATTCTATTAGGAACAGAAACCCAACCAAACAAACGGTCTATTTTATTTAATGCAATTATAAATGGTATTTCATTTTCTCTTAAAATATTAATTGATTCTATTGTTTGTGGTTCTATTCCATGCATCAAATCAACAATTATAAAAGCAATATCACATAATTTAGTTCCTCTTGTTCTTAAATTTGAAAAAGCTTCATGACCAGGTGTATCAATCATTAATAAACCAGGTACTTGAATTTTACTATTTCCTGTTCTTCTTTTAATAGTTTCAATTGGTATAAATGATGCTCCTATTTGTTGAGTAATTCCACCTACTTCACCTTCTTGAACATTTGTATTACGAATATTATCAAGTAATGATGTTTTACCAACATCAACATGACCCATAATACATGTTATTGGTGCTCTAATATTTAAATTAGTTTCAATAATTTCTTTCGACTCTTCTAATTTAGAAAGTACTGATTCTAATTTAGAAACTTGTACTTGATTTAATTGTATTCTTTTTGCTTTTTCACGATTTTCTTTTTCTTTTCTTAATTCAGCAGGAGTTTTAAATGTTCCTGCTGCCTTTTGAGCTGCAATTTTATCTTCTTTTTCTTGTTGTTTTCTTAATTTTTCATCCTCAATTGCTTTTTTAGCTAATGCAATTTCTTCTTCTTCTTTACGTATACGCTCATTTTCAGCATCCTCTAATGCTTTAATACGAGCTCTTTCTGCTTCCACCTCTTGAACTCTTTTTCTTGCCGCTTCTGCGATAGGATTTACTTTCTTACTATTATTTTTGGTCTTAGATGACATAATATCATTTACTTTAATTATAATTAAATAATTATTCAATTTTTTATAAAAAATAGGTTAATAAACATTCTCTTACTGATGTTTTTATATTTTTAACTTGTGGATATAATGTTTCTAATTTAGTTGTATCTAATAAATTATTACTTCTATCTGCTGCTAAAATTTTACGTTGTTCTTCTTGTGAAAAATTTGTCCATGTAAAATCAGGGTCTACTATTTCTTTATACATTTCTAAAATTTCATTATGACTAATTACTCCAGGATTAGTTAAATTAATAGTACCTGTTACATTTTTCTCCATCATATCTAAAACTAATGGTAATAATTCAGGTAATACAGTCATTGAATTAGGTACAGAACAAACTTTTTCATATGTTGTTATTTTTGTAATAAAATTTCTAGGGTTTCTAGAACCAGTAATTGGCATTCTAATTCTTAAATTTAAAACACTATCATTATATAAATGTAATAATCTATCAGTAAAACCTTTTACGATAGAATATGAAGAACCAAAAAAATTAGGTAATGAATCTTCATTAAAACTACTAATATTTTCATCGTATTTAAAAATACATCCAGTACCTAAATAACTATAATGAATTTTTCTTTGTTTACATAATTCAGCTAATAATATTGGTGAATATAAATTATCTCGTACATTTTCTAATAATTTCCCTTCTTGTTCCAAGTAATCTATCGTAGTATATTTTTTACCATCTATTTCACCATGTGTTCTTCCAGTAAATGTTATAATATGTGATGGTTTTATTTCATCAATTTCTTTTATTAAAGTTTCATTATTATCTAATCTTGATTCCCCCGTATAAAAATCTACATTTTTACTTTTTAAAATTTCTATAAACTGATTTCCGATCCATCCTCTACTACCATAAACTAAAATTTTCATATAATATAATTATTAATTAATTGTTTATATAATTTGGTAAACAGATATATTTTTACCTATATCTTTTTTTTTATATTTTTTTTCATCAAGCTTTATATTTATTTTTTTAAACATTATTATATGTGTTGGATTAATTTCATTAATTTCTTTATTAAGTAAATTTATATTTTGTGATGAATTACCAATATAGTATTTTATTCTATTACATTTTAAAAAATTAGTTAATTGAATACCAAACCATCCAGTATTGTCATAAAGTAAATATTTCATATATAATTATAGTACAAAATTAATAAAATACGCAATCTTAAATAATATATATGTATTCAAATATTTATTAGATTTATAATTAATTATGTTATTGTTAACATTATATAATACTAAACCTAAATCTGGTTTATTATAAAGTACTAAATCTGATTTTGGTTTAGTGTATAAAATTAAATTATTTGCATTATTTGATTTATTATATGATACTAAATTTGAATATGATTTAATATATGATTTTAAATAATTAGTTTTTACTTTATTATTTAAAATTATTGATTTTTTATAAATTGGTTTAACATATCTAAAACGTCTGATGTTATTCATAAAATAATAAATATTATAGTATAAATATATTATAAATCAATTTTTTTTATTATATTATAATATAATCATTTTTTTATTATCATTTTTATTCTATTATTCTATTATTATATTTTTTTCAAAATCTAATCCATAATTTTCATGTGGATAACCAATTGGATTACATACAAATGGTATTCCATTTATTATTTTATTTGAAGGTGTATGGGTATGACCATATATCCAACATTTAATTTTATCTTTATTTGTTTCAATCAAATTATCGTTATCACAATAAAACCATTGATTATATGGCAACATATTTTTTGTTTTATATTTTTTATCTATTAAAGATTCTGAAGGTACGTGATGAGTTATAATAATACATTTATCATTATTTTCTAAAGCATCTTGTAAAAAATCAACAGATATCATATTTAATCTATTATATTTAACATAATCAAAATTAGGTATATAATTTACATCATTTATTTCATAATTTGGATTAGTAATTTTTGACCATAATGTAGTTCCAATAAAACAGTGTTCATCATAATGTTCATATGTATTATTTAAAAAACTAATATTATTAAATTTTTTAAAGTATTCAGTTAGGTGATTATTTGTATCTTCTATACTTTTACAATTATAATATTCATGATTACCTGGTATTATAAATGTTTTTTTAAAATTTTTACTTATAAAATCCATAAATGTTTTATAATTTTCTTGATATGGATTACCAATATCACCTGCTAATACACATATTTCATTATTACCTGATGGTATTTTTTTTATAAATTTATTTATTTCAGTAGGTTTAATAAATTCTAAATGTAAATCTGACAAATATCTTATTTTTAACATAATATAATTTATATAATATTATTATAATAATAAATCAATTTTTTTTATTTTACTATATAAAATTATATTATAACATATTATAATAACTAATAAATGGAATATGATTATATTATTATCGGTGCTGGTATAAGTGGTTTATATACTGCTTATTTAATAAAAAAAAATAATCCAAATACTAAAATATTAATATTAGAAAGTAATAATTATATTGGTGGACGTATGGGTATTGATACATTTTTTTCAACACGAATAGTAACTGGTGCTGGAATTGGTAGAAAAAATAAAGATATTAATTTAATAAAATTATTAAATGAATTAAAAATTACATATAATGAATTTAAAGTAAATACAATTCATGCAAAAAATATTGATGAAATTGATATTAAAAAAATTATGAAACAATTAAAAACTGAATATGATACAAATAAAAATATTAAAAAACCATTAAAATTTAAAACATTTGCAACTGAAATATTAGGAGCAAAATTATATAAAAACTTTTTAATTAATTCTGGTTATCATGATTATGAAAATGAAGATGCTTATAGTGTTTTAACTGATTATCATATGGAATATAATACTTCTGGGTGGATTGGTTTATCAATCCCATGGGAACAATTAATAAATAAATTAGTTGATATTATTAATATTAAAAATATTAAATTAAAATCAACTGTTACAAAAGTAAATATATTTGATAAAGAAGTACATGTAAATAATAATTTATATTTATATAAAAAACTTGTATTTGCAACTACTATTAGTTCTATTGAAAAATTACTAAAATTACCGATGTATAAACAAATAAAATCACAACCATTTTTAAGAATTTATGCTAAAATTAATTCTGAATATATTGATATTATTAAAGAAAAAGTACCAAAAACATTAATTGTTTCCACCTTATTATATAAAATTATACCAATGAATCCAAATAAAGGTATTTATATGATAGGATATACTGATAATAATGGAGCTGAAACTTTATATAAAAATATTAAAGACATAAAATATATTGAAGAAATGTTAGCAAAATCTATTGATGTTCCTAAAATTGAAATTGATAAAATAAAACATTATTATTGGAAAGAAGGTACACATTACTTTATTCCTTATAAATTTAATAAAACAGAATTTATTAATAAAGCTCAACATCCTAAAAATAATGTATTTGTTGTTGGTGAATGTATTAGTGAAGACCAAGGATGGACTGAAGGAGCTATTACAAGTGTTAATAATATTATTGATAAAATTATAAAAAAATAATAAATTATTTATTCAGTTGATAATATAATAAGTAATTTATTCAGTTGATAATAATAAAGATATATCTCCTGTGATTTTATCTTGATTATTAAATAATATTAACTTTATTTCGTTAATTTTATAATGTTTATAATTAGGATGTTCTTTACCTTCAATATCAGTAAATTTTTCATCATTGTTATGAATTCTATTTACAAAGTCTTCTATACAATTTTTTGTTTTTTCGTCAATTTTATTTTTTTCTAGTAGTTCATTATAAATTATATCTAAATCAAATAATTTACCATCAACTAAAGAATTCATTATTTCTGTTTTAGTTCCTAAAACAAAACAACCTTTTGTATCGTCATATTTATACATATAGTTGTCTTTCATATTAGTTAATATAACGTTTTTAAATTGATTATATTTACCACAATGAACTATTTCAATTAGTTTTTCTAAACAACCATATTTAGAATTCATGATTAGTTTTTTTTCATTATTAGTTAATACTTCAGTTATTTCTTCTTTACCAAATCCAACTAATTGAAAATTATTTTGAATATTTTGTACATTTTGAATATTATTTATTGTATTATTATTAAATGAATTATTATTTTTAATACGATTATTATGTTTTAATAACATTTTATTTAATTTATTTAATGTAATATTATCAACTTTGTCTGCTTGTTGTAATTTTAATTTTAGTTTTAATATACGTGCTTCTTCTTTTTTTAAAATTACTTCTAGTTCTTTTTGTTTAGTCTCTTCTTGTTTCTGTTTAGTTTCTTCTTCTTTTTGTTTTGTTTCTTCTTTAATTTTATCAAGTTCATTATTACTGACTTTACAATATTTTTTATTATGTAAACTTTTTGCTTGTCTAGATGTAAATGTTTTATTACATTTATCACAAAATATTACTTTATTATTAGTAATAATATTATCATTATTGACATTAGTATTGACATTAGTATTGACATTAGTATTGACATTAGTATTGACATTAGTATTGACATTAGTATTGACATTAGTATTGACATTTGTATTGACATTATTGACGTTTGTATTGACATTATTGACATTATGTTTTGTTAATTGTTTAATTATAATTTTATTTGAATGAAAATCTTTATTGTGATTCCATAATGATTTATAACTTGAATAATGTTTATTACATACAGTACATATATGTTCATCCATAGAAGGTTTTTTATTTTCCATTATATAAATAATCTAGATATTTTATTCTTATATAGTTTTTATATAAAATCCATTATCCATTAAATCATGTATCCATGAAAATCGATCTGGGAGGGAGAGTGCAACCTGAAAAAATCCCGTAAAAATTTTTAATAATGTTTTGCACCAAAAAAAAATGAAATTTTAATATACTAAAATATTAAATCTTATTATTTATGTCTTATTATAATAATCCTCATTATATCGCATATGTAAATGGTATTTCAGCTTCTAATCCTACTATGACAAATTATGTTAATAATATTTTTAACAGACCTGTTAATAGTTCATCATCATCATATTCACAACCATCATATTCACAATCGTATTCATACAATACAAGAGCATCAAACAGTAGTTATGGAACTAATACAAGCTATTCACAATTGGGTAGTTCTTATGGTGGAAATCGTGGTTATAGTAATTATCATTAAATTTTTTTTATGAATTATATAAAGATTTATTAATATATATTAATTAATTAATTAATAATATGTCATTTATTGATAATAATAATATGTCATTTATTGATAATAAATATAAATTATTTAACATTATTGTTGGGGCACATCAAACAAATATGGCTATTGGTTCTAAAAATAAAATACCATGGAAATGTCGTACTGATATGAAATTTTTTAAAGAAACAACAACAAAAACAAAAGATCCAAGTAAAATTAATGCAATTATAATGGGTAGAAAAACATTTGAATCATTACCTTCACCATTAATAAACCGTATAAATGTAGTTTTAACAAGTGAATTAAAAGAAAATAATGAAAACATATATTTTTTTAATAACTTTGATGAAGCACTTGATAATTTAGAAAAGAATCAAAATATTGAAACCATTTTTGTAATTGGTGGAGAAATGGTTTATAAACAAGCGATAACACATTCTAAATGTAATAAAATTTATTTAAATTTAGTAAATGTTACATGTGATTTATCTGAATCAGATGCATTTTTTCCAGAAATTGATTTAAATATTTATGAACTAAATAAATCAGATGTATTAGATAATGATGTTACAAGTTTAATTTATATAAAAAAATAAAACAATATTAATTATTTTATTTTTTTAAAGTTCTATTATTTTTGCTCCTTTACTAAGGTTTTGTTGTGCCCATAATGGCTGTAAATTTTTATAATGAAAACATTTTTGTTGTTCTTCATCATCTAATAAATTAAATGAAGCACATGGTTTAATATGGTCAATGTGCCATTCACCGTGATTATCCCATGACATACCTTCTGTAAATTTTGCCTCTAAATACCCTCTTAAAAATGAAATGGAACAACCAATTAATTCCATTGTGTTGTTACTTTTAATAGCATTTTGATTTTTAAGTGCAGAACCTAAACGTGTTCTTAATGTTTTTAGTAATTTAAATGCAGGGTCTACTTTTTTTCTTTCTTTTTCATATTTAACTATTGTTGCAGTTATTTTTTCTTTATTATCTTTTCTATATTTTACAAGACAATCTTTACAATCATTTCTTAAATTATCCCAATGATTTTTACAATAATTATAATCACTTAATTGTTTCCAATTTTGACAAGCACAACATTTTTTACCAATAATATTATTAATTGTTTCATGTAATATTCTTTTACTAGATGGTTGTCCTTTACATTTATCAACAATATTATTTTCTTCTTTAACTTTTTCCCAATCAGGTCCAGTTGATTTATATATTTCTTTTTCACGTTTAATTTCATAACCACCTGTTGTTTTTAATTCACCATTTATAACTTTGCTAACATTAGATGTATATAGTTCTAGTGTTTTTGCTAATTCAAGTTGTGAATTAAATTTTTGCCATTCATCATTTGAACCAGCTTTTTTTGCATAAACAACATCTATTTCAGTGTTATCTATTTTTTTTTCATTATAATTTTTATTATATAATGATACAACTTCTTTATTTTTAGCTCTCCAATCTTTAGAAATTTGTCTACATGTTGAACATGTTTTATATTGTTTATTATTTTCACAAAAATTAGTTAATTCTTTAGTTTTTTTACATTTGTTACAATTCATTAATATTATATATTAATATCTCTTTAAGTCATTATTATTTTTTAAAAGAATCATTATATCATTAATATAAAATATACATTTTTAAAAATATTTTTATAATGTAAAAATATACTATATAAAAAAATTTAATATTTTACGATGTTATATCATCATAAATTTACTTATCCTCTTAAACGCAGCACAAGGTGAAGGGTTGACTCTTTCTGCACATTATAATCTTGTAGAGTTCTTCCATCTTCTAGTTGTTTGCCAGCAAAAATAAGTCTTTGTTGGTCAGGGGGAATACCTTCTTTATCTTGAATTTTTTGTTTAATATTTTCAATTGCATCAGTAGGTTCAACTTCTAATGTAACAGTTTTTCCAGTGAGAGTTTTAACAAAAATCTGCATGATATATATTACGATAGTTTTTAAATATTTTAATGTTCAATTTTTTTACAACCAGTATTGTTATTTCTTATAAGATGATGATATTTCTGTTTTAATGCTTGTATATTTTGATTTATATTTAATGTATTTTTTAGTAACAATAACTAATTGATTTTTTAAAAATGAAATATCATTAATATCAGATAAAATATTAGTTATTAAATTGTCAGTATTTGTATTATTAGTTATTAAATTGTCATTATTTTTATTAGTTATTAAATTGTCATTATCATTATTTTTATTAGTTATTAAATTGTCATTATTTTTATTAGTATTGGTATTATCATTATTTTTATTATTATCGGTATTATCATTATTAGTATCATTATTAGTATCAAGACTAAAATCATAATTAGTAAAATTATTAAGATGTTTTGCCAATATACCTAAATTTAATGATATTTTTAAATTTAACATTTCTTTTATTTTTAAATTAATTCGTTGATTATATAATATTAATTTTAAATTAGAATTACAATGGTTTAAAAAAAGTTTATAACTAGTATCTTTAATATCTTGTTCTTTTACATGATATAATAAATAAATTAATTTAGCTAATTCATTAATATCATTAGATGAAATTGATATAGGTATATTAAATAATTCAACTAATTTAAAATCTAGAAAATTAAACCATATAATATATTCATCAATTGTTTTAATATTATTAAGCATTTCATATGGATTTTGTATTATATTTTTTATTCTATTATCATATGAATCAGGAATAATAATTTTATTAAGTTTATCTTGAAAAAATAAATTTTTATTTTTTATGAGATATTTAAGATATGGTAATCGTAAATAAATATTAGACCATGTAATTCTATTAGATATATCAATAAGTGTAAATGAGTTAATAATATATTCTTTAATATTTTCAATAGTATTATGGTCATTAATAATTTCTTTTAATAAAATACATGAATTACAATTTTCAAAAAAGAAAATTTTAATAAAATTTTTGTATATTATTTCATGAAAAAATTTATAATTTGATATGTTTTCATTTGGATTATTTATTAATTTAAAAAATAATTTCATAATATTATAATATAAAAGTTTTACCTTATTTGGTATACAACTATTAATTTCATTTTTAATAATAATTTTATTTTCATTATCATTTGATAATATTATTTTTTTTAAATTATATAATGATATATATAAAATATCATCAAAAACTGATTCAATTTCGTATTTGTTAAATTTAATAGGAAATATATAATTACTAAATAATATTTTAATAATTTGTGTTATTTTATCGAGTTCATTATATTTATGTACAATATATTTAAAAAAATGATGGTCATAACTATTTGAACGTAATATTTCAAAATCAGTTGTTTCATTAGGAAAAAGTTTGGTTTTTTCCAAAGTAATATTATCTTTTTCTTTAGAAATAGGTAGTGTTTCTAAATTATTATAACTTTTATTAATAAAATAAATTAAATTAGATTTTAATGGTTTATTTATAAAATAGTCAATTATTTTATTTAAATGAATAGATTCAATATTAGAATTATATTTATTTACTGATTCACAATAAATATTATTATTATTAAAAAAATTAATTGCAATATAATTATTAGTAATTTGTAAATTAGGTGGATAATGATATAATAAATATTTATTAAATTCAAATTGATAATTAGATGATTTAATTATACTATTAGAAACTGAATCTATTTTTATTAAAAAATACTTATATTCATTAATTTTAATAAAATAAGATTTTCCAGTTTCTATATTATTTAATTTAATAGGTTCATTATTAATAAAATCAAAATGTTCACTAATATTATATTCATTTGAAGAATTTATTTTAAATTTTATATTTTTTAAAGAATTACCCAATGCAATTATTTTTTTAGGTATTTGATGTTTTTGTTGATATTCTTTTATAGTTTTATTTGTATAATTTGGTTCTAACCAAATAAGAAATATAGATAAATTTAAATTTAAATTAACAATATCCCATAAATTTTTATTAAATTGATCCAAATTATTAAAATTTTTTTCTGTTGATAATAATTGATATTCAGTTGATGCTATTTTCCATATTTTTGAAAATATAGTATTTATGTTATTAATAGTCATTAATTTAAAATTATATTTTGATATTATTATTTTATTTAAAACTGAAAAAAAATCAATATTATTTTCTAAATCACTGATTAATGATACATTAAAAAAATAATAAAACCATAAATATTTATTATCAATTATGCTTAATTTTAGTGGAAAATAAATATTCATAAAATTCATTCCATATGTTTTATTACAACCACATATTTTAATTAATGAAATATTATCATTTATTTCATTATGTGCACTAGTTTGTGTACTTATTTGTGTACTTGATATACTTTCAGATGGTAAATCAAATAAATTAACATTATCGTTAATTATATTATTTTTAAATTCATTTTTATTATCAATTAGCGATAATAATAAATATTCTTTTTTTTTTTCTAATTTAAATAAATTTAATATTATTTTGTTATCTTCAATTATTGGTAATTTAATAATCATTTTTATTTTTTATTCTTAATACAAATATAAATAAATTATTTCTTAAATACAATTTTTAAATTGTTTTAGTAATCGTTTTGTAAATATGCATTTTATATTTATTAAAATCTTCACGCCATAATTTTGATGCGTCTACATTTGCTGGTGATTCAAAGTTTGGTGCGGTTAACATACTTAAAATACTCATTAAAATAGAATTTACACTATGTGATGGATTCCATCTTTCAGAAATATGTTCGTAACCATATTGGTCTTCACCTTCATGTAAAATACTAATACAAACTTTACCATCTGGATAAATATTAGGATGATATAATTTATCAATAAATTTAAATGATGGTGGTTTATTAGGATATTCTTTTGGAAATTCAATTTGACATTTAAAAATACCTCCTTCAAAAATAGTATCAGATGGACCTAATAATAAAATATTCCATTTCATAAAATTCTTTTCATCTACTTCAATAGAATAATAATAATTAGGTTCATTAATTTGTTGTTTTAACTCCATTTGCAGTCTTTTCATTGCCATAATATTAGGGAATTATATATAGAATATATAAAAATCATTTTTTTTATATATTATATTGTTCTTAATTATTTTATATTATTCTTAATTATTATTTTTTTATTAAATAGAGCCAACTAATACAATCAATATAGTTATTCCATGTAGTATTAGTAGTATCTGCATCTCTTGTTATGTGAAGTCTTTGAATAATTTCATCGATTTCTTCAGGGATATCTTGAATTGTAAAATTACTTCTAAATGATTCACGAATATGAGTTGATCTTAGAATAGGTTCTGTATGTATACCTCCTTGAGGTGAAGG
>JACCDN010339297.1_pt1 | contig 21426 bp, 14 predicted proteins | sample 7441691 | NCBI WGS metagenome assembly JACCDN01 (sample SAMN15323439, study PRJNA562643) | freshwater metagenome | isolation source: river surface water | place: USA:Blue River Watershed | collected 2017-08-16 | reverse complement strand
GCACTTTGTGCAGCAATAGTTCCAACTGCCATGCCTGAATACATTAAACTCTTCATAAATTGAATTCTAATTTTAATAAAAATTATTTTTAATATTTCAATATTAATATTTTTTTCAATAAATGTTTTAGTATTAAGATAACTTCTAATTAAAATTTGTAGTAATCTACAAGAATTAGTAATATGTCTTGGTAAAACAGTCTTATTTGTTTCTTGAATGGTATTAATTAAAATATAAGGAATTGAATTACAAAATTCAATTACCATATTCCACATTTCAACAAATATTAAATTTGATTTTGAACTCGATGAATTTGATTTTGAATTTGATGAATTTGATTTTGAATTCGATGAATTTGAATCTAAACCTGTGAAATTAGAATAAATAACATCATCAATAATACGTTGAATATTAACTGGCATTAAAATAGTATCATTAAGAATTTGTCCTTTTCTATATTGATATTCTACTTTCATAAATGTTTCTCTATAATATTTTCTATCTTCTTTTAAATAATTAATTTCTTCTTCAGAAGCGAATTTAAAATATTTATCTTCTAGTTCTTTATCATTTATCATAACTAATGGAAATTTAACTTTTTCAAGTTTGCTTGGATCTACACCATCTTCTCCATATAAGAACTGAATTACATTACTAGCTTTAACGGCTTTACGCAAATTATCGGTAATAATACTTTCTAAGTTTTTAATTGAAGTTCTATTTTGATCTCCAGTTACACTAGTATTTAATGCATTATTAATCATACTATATCGTCCATCTTGTGCACCATGAATAAATCCAATAACACCAACTCCATTAATAAAATTATCAGTTACATATCCTCGACTACGTGGATCAGAACTAAATCTATGAAAATATGGCATTGTTCTTCTGTAACTAAATTGATGAGCCATTCTTTGACCTCCAATTGTTAATTGCCCAATTGCTCCAATAATAGCTTTTAAGTTATCATTATTTCCCTTACTTCCTGAATAAATTAATTTATATAAATTATTTTTAACTGTGTCAATATTTGGGAAAATAATATCATTAAAATCATCTCCTGAACTTAATACTTCTTCTAGTTGAATTTTCTCATAATATTCTTCTAATGTCATACCAATTGGTGGAATTAGCTGATTATTATCCATTTTATCAGTTACCTTAAGACTATCATGCATAACATTTTCAATAATATTAAAAATCTTTTTTGTTGCTTCATTAGAAATAATCATATCAGAAATACCAACAGTATAGCCATGATTATAAAAATAGTTTTCACTAATTTTTTGGAATTTATAAATCATATCAAATGCAATTCTTGGTCCGTATATATTATGAATAGTGTGGAAAATAGTTCCATGTTTTCCTTGTCCAACTGTAGCTTTATCTAATACACCAGTTTTTAATACACCACGATTGATATCAACAACAATATCATTAGAATTATATTTAATTACGTTTTCAAAACTTTGATTATAAAAATCAGGTTTTTTCTTAATATTGATTGGTGTATCTTGTAATAAAATACTAACAATATCACGTCCAGAAATTAATCCAGTTTTATTATATTCACTTAAGAATGAAAAATTTTCATTATTAAATTTAGAAAAATCTGGATAAAATTCAGTTTTACTAAAAATTCTCATAGCATGAAGTTTATCAAATTTAACATAATTCTGAGTTAATTCAGACATTCCAATGAGACTATCTTGAAAACAGCCAACAATTGGATTACTAGTTGCATAACTAACAAACCATCTACCGCACCAAATTAGATTTTTACTTTCAATTCTACTCATTAAATTAAGTGGAGGTAATCCATTCATTTGATCTCCATCAAAATCAGCATTATACAGATTACAGGCACTAACATTAATTCGAATAGTATCACCTTCATCAACAACTTTAACTCTATGATCTGAAATATTTGTAAATAAAAGTGATGGTTGTCTATTAATGGGTAATCTATCGCCATCAATAACATCACGCATAATTGTATCACCAATTTCAAGTTTAAAATCAGGTGAAATATTATCATTAATCCAAAATTCATGTCCATTTGATTTTTTAATTACTTTTGTACATCCAGGATATACATTATGTCTATTATTAAAATAAATCATTAATCTATCAATATTATAACTTTGAACTACTTCAGGAATTGTAATTTCTTTAGCCATTTTAACAGGAATAATTACTTCATCAATTTTAAGATTTGCATCTCCAGTAATAACTGAACGAATCATATAACCGACTCTTCTTCCCATAAGATTAGTTCTAACTCGTCCTTCTTTTTTAGGAATACGACTAGCGATACTATTTAACGGTGTTTTATTAGCATTAGTAACATGATTAGTCATAGTTCCAGCTGAACGCCCTTTAATTAAATCATGATAAAACATACTTAATATTTCAATATTAGCTTGATTAACTTTAATATTATTATCATTAATAATTGGGTCAAGTTTATCATTAAATTCTATAATATGTCTGAGTAATGTAGTTAATTCATTACTATTTGATTTTCCAGTTTTATTAGCTCGTTTTAAATCAGGTCTGATTGTATTAGAAGGAACTAAAATACTTCTTAAAATCATTTTACTTGGATGAGATGACATATTTTTATGAAAATATGTCAGTGTTTCTTCATTAATTTTTGCAAAAATATTTTCTATAACATGATTATGTAAAATAATAGTATTTGTATTATTATTCTTATTCATATTTTTAGTTGAATTATATTCACAAATAATTTGATGATTAATTTTATCTCGATGTATATGTGGATGTTCAGTATTACAATGAACACAATATATAATTTTATTTCCAGATTTGTATAAACTTGCATATTCTTGTAATAGTTTATTTTTAGGAACTTTACTCTTAATATATCCATTAATAGGTAATCCACAATTAAAACAAATACTACGTAACCATTTAATAATTTCTGTTTTAAATAAAGGTGATTCTAAAGGATAATTAAGTTCAATACTTCCATCATGACCAGGACATAAATCTTTAGTTTGTTCACATGTTGAACATTTCCATGAATGATCAGTTGTTCCCATATGAGGATCATATATTCCTTCTAAAATTGGAAGTCCATTTTTAAAAGTATCTTTAGATTTGACAATTACATTACTTTTTTCTGAAATTTCATCTGAACCTAAAATATAAAATGAAACAGTCTTAATTGAACTTGAATACATCTAAATAACTTTTATTTTGTTAAAAGTAGTTTATTTTATATTATATTATTTATATATTAATTATATTAATATATATTTTTATCATTTCAATTTTTTATTTTATTTTTTAATAAAAAATAACTATTTAATAAAATTCTAATTTAATTTATTTAAAAAATTAGATATTTCTAATTTTTCTATTAAAAAAATAACTATTTAATTTTATTAAATAGTTATTTATTAAGAATATTGTTAATAAGGAGTATATTCTTCACCATTTTTCTTATATTCAATTGGAGACATACGCCCATATTTATTATAAGATTCTTTTCCATCAATATACCATTCTTCATATCTTCTAATACCATTGTCATCATAATGAATTTCAGCAGGTCCATTCTTATTATGAAGTTTGCCATTTTGATACCAATATTCAATATCTACTGTATTATTGTAATGGTAACAAATTTTAGCAGCTCCGTTTTTACGATGCAACTTACCATGATCGTACCATTCTTTAGATATTATAGTGCAATTATAATCAGAATCCCTCCAAGTAATTTTAGCAGGTTTATCTCCTTCTCTATGAAATTCTCCATTGATATAATAATATTGATGTCTTATTGTTCCATCACTATAATATAGAGTTTCAGCGGGTCCATTCTTATTATGAAGTTTGTCATATCGATTATATCTACGTATCAATCTTTTTTTACCATAGTGAAAACTAACATCTTTTTGAACATCTTCATCTTCGTCTTTTTGAATATCTTCATCTTCGTCTTTTTGAACATCTTCATCAGCTTTGACTTTTTGAATATCTTCTTCTTCATCAAAATAAGTAATCACAGTATATTCACCATCTAAATGAAAGAAAATTGTTTTAAGAACTTGTTCGTGTTTTTTCATTTTATTATTATTTTTTTTAATATATGTAATACATATTTCATTTTTTTTTCACATATAATAAAAATAAAATAAAATAAAATAAATAAAAAATATAATAAAAATAAATAAATAAAAAATATAATAAAAATAAATAAATAAAAAATATAATAAAAATAAAATAAATAAAAAATATAATAAAAATAAAATATAATAAAAATAAAATATAATAAAAATAAATAAATAAATAAACATTTTTATTTTTATACTTTAATTCCTTTATTAAAGTATTCTTCTTCAATTATAGCCAGGTCATTTTTTTTATATAATTCACCATTATAGCAATAAATTTCTTTAATAATATTTTTATTTGAATCATATTCAATTATGACTGGATCATTTTTTCTATATATTTCACCATTATAATAATACATTTCGCTAATAATATTTTTATCTGAATTATATTCAATTATAGCCGGATCATTTTCTCTATGTAATTTATCATTATAGTAATATCTTTCTTTAATAATATTTCCATTTAAATCATATTCAATTATGGCTGGGTTATTTTTTCTATGTAATTTACCATTATAGTAATAACTTTCTTTAATAATATTTCCATTTAAATCATAATAAATAGTTGACGGTTTATCATCTTCTCTATGTAAATTTAAATGTTTATAATATTCTATATAACGAATTTTATTATCATTATCATTTTTATTATTATCATTATCATTATCATTAAAATAATAAATCATAAAACTATTTTGATAATAATTTAATTTTTTGTTATAATGTTCTGATGATATTTTATTATTATTATAAAATATTTCATCTGGTCCACCACAAATATTATTATATTCTCCATTTTTATAAAATGATACGTTTGTTATCTCAATTGAATAATGATTAATCTTTTTCCATGATATATATGCTGCTCCTGTATCATTATGAATAATATTATTTTTATAAAATTGAGTTATAAATTTATCACCTAATACTCTACTTATTTTTTTATATAAAATTCCATGATTATAAAATTTTGTATCAATTGCATCTTTAATATTTAAATCACCTGAAAATACTAATACTGATGGTTTATTATTTTCTCTATGTAGATTACCATTGATATAATACTCAACTTTTTCAACCATATTTACATAATTACCCATATGGTAAATAATACCCATAAATTTAATAGTAGCTGGTTTATCATTTTCTCGATGAATTTTGCCATTATTATAATATGTCATATAAGATATAGCATTATCAAATATTGTATCTATGAATTCTATTATATTATTTGAGAAACAATCAGCTATTAAATTAATAATAGAATCTTTTTGCTTTTCTCTATATTCTGGATAGATTAAATCATTTATTATTTCTTTGTTTAGTAAAGATTTCTGAATAGAAGAATCTATTCCATACATACCAACTTTCCATCCCTTTTCTATATAATTTTTTAATTTTGATGGATAATCATGATATTCTATATCAGCAGGTTTATCATTATCTCTATGAAGTTTATCGTCTTTATAATATCTAATTCTTTTAATATTACCATATATATTTATAATATTTTCATTTTGTTTTTTAACATAATTACTATTGTAAAAATTTATTTCAACTAATTTATTAATTTTATCACATTGTTTATTACAAAATATTACAGATTCTACATTAATTCCATTCATATAATATTTTGTAATAATATTATTATATTCTATATCTTTTACATAAAAATTTAAAATTCTTTCATATATTTCACCAGACATTTTGAAATTATTACTGAAGTAGTTTATGCATAATAAAAAAATCAATTTTTTTATATTTAAATTTTATTATAGTAAATTAAATAAAAAATTTAATTTATAAAATATAAAGGAAGTTATAAAAAAATAAAATTATAAAATCAAAGATAATTAATAAATTAAAAAATAAAATTTTATAATATTATGATTTTATTTCTTATATCTAAATATAAAATTAATTATAATCAAACATATAAATAAAATGTGGAATGAAAAAATTACTAAATTGATAACAGAAATTTATCAATGGTCTTATGCATACTTTATGATGTATAGTAAAGCTAGTAAAGACTATGAAAATTATCAAAATAATGTGTCTAATCTAAATTTAGCTATTATATGTATAAATGGTTTATTTGCAGGAATACCTGCATTAGTTTATAGAGATGACATTCCTGTATGGATTAATATTATTATTTTTGTTTTATCAGTTCTTAATGGTTTAATATTTAAAAAAATGGAAGCGTTAAGTAATGGAACTAATAAACAAACATATGACAATTTAACTAAAGATAATTATAGTTTATTTTCAAATATTAGAAGACAATTAAGTCTTCCAACAGAGCAACGGCAACCTGGTGAAGAATATTTTTCTTGGATTTCTAAAGATTATGATAGATTAAATAATAATAATATTTTAGATGAAAAATATTATGAATGGTATGAACCTATAGCTAAATCTAAAAATATGAAAATGCCTGGAGTTATTAATGCCGATAATAGTAGTTCATCTAATACTAATAATACTCCAATATTAGTTGGTCAAAACAATACCGATAATAGTAATAATTCTTATTCTGAAGAAATATCTATTGATATCCAAAGAACAACTAAAATGTCTAATCACTTAAATAAAAAAAATAGTTTTGAAATATTTAATTCTGAAAATATTGATTTAAAAAATAATAAAATTTTCAAAAAAGATAATAAAAAAAATTTTGATACAAGCTATTCTGAAAATCAAGAAATAAATGAAAAAAATGAAAATCATGAAAAAAATGAAAAAAATGAAAAAAATGAAGAACTAAACAAAAAAAATCAAGAAATAAATCAAGAAATAAATAAAAAGAAAAGAAAAAATAAAAGAAAAAAGAAAAGAAAAATAAAAAATAACAAAAAATATAATGTAGATACAAATTATTCACTATCTAATTATAAAACAGATAGTTATTCTTTTACAAAATCAGATTTAAGTTCATCTTCAATAAAATCAAGTCATAAAGAATTTAATAGTATAGAATTTTATAACAATTCTAAAGCTAATTCATTTTTATTTAACACCAAATCAACAAATAATAAAAATCAACAAAATAATCAACTAAATAATCAACAAAATAATCAACTAAATAATCAACAGAATAATCGACAACGTAATCATCAAAACAATATTAATGAAATAATTTCTCAACAAAATAATCAAAATACTAATCAACAACATAATCAACATAACAATCAAAATAATCAACATACTAATAATCAAAATATTCAAAATAATCAAAATACTAATAATCAAAATAATCAAAATAATCAACAACATAATCAACAACATAATCAACATAACAATCAAAATAATCAACAACATAATCAATACAATACTAATGAAATTATTAATAAAGATAAAATTCATATATCAGAACATATGACAAAAAGAAAACAAAATCATTTAGTTATAGATATAGATCCTTCTCCTCCTTCATTAACATCAAATAATAATTATGACGAACCAGCATCAGCAATTTCAATGAAAACTAATTCTAATATTAATCAACGAAAAAGATTTAGTAATTATAGTTTAATGAATGTAACTGATGTCTTGTTTAATCCAATTTTAGAACAAAATAATAAAGAACAAAATAAAGAACAAAATAAAGAAGAAAATAAAAAAAATATTTCACCAACATCCTTAAGTTCTCCTAACTCTCCAACTACAAACAATGTAAATAATAAAAATACAAATATTGATAAACATGTTGAAACTGCTATTAAACATTTTACAAAAAAATTTAATATTGAAGATGAAATTTTTAATACAAATGAAACAGCTCCAAAAATTTCAAAAAGAAATCAATCATCAAAGAATTTAACTAAATTAATTTTTAGTGATAAATATAATGATGACCGAATGAAATATGAAATAGCTAGACAAAATGCAACATAACTTGACAACTACATTGCCAAGTTGCTTCGTTCGAAATCTTATTCAACAAAGTCAAATAAGATTATTCTAACTAGCTATAACCTTTTATGATTTTTTATTTTTTATATAATTAAAATTATGATTTAAAAAAATTGAATTTTATATAAATATAATATTAAATTAAAATTAAGTAAATGAATTATTCATTTGATCAAGAATATATTATTTTTAATAAATTATATAATAAAGATGTTAAATCGCAAAGAACTAGATATTGGATAATTTCAGGTATTGTTGGAAAAATTAAAAATAATTCTGATAATATTAATAATAATATCAATAATATTAATAATATTATTAGAGATAATGAATGGGATATTAATGAAATTAAGAAATTAATCAATATTGAAAAAAACTTAATTAATATTTCTAAATATTCTAATGAACAATTAAAAGATTATGTTTCCATATATTGGATTGAAGGTGGTTTAATTGATGGTAAAAAAATTAAATATAGTGGAACATTAATTACTCAAGGTAAAAATATTGGGAAGAAAAATGAAACTAATGTTTTATCACAAATGATAAGTGTTTGTAATAGTGAATATAATAAAAAAATAGATAAAGGATTTAATACAATAATAAATTCAAATATGGAAAATTCAAATATGAAAAATTTAAATTTAGATAGTCAAAACTTAACTTTAAATTCAAATCAAGCAAGTTCAAGTAAAGAAAATAATATTGATAAAGAAAAATTATTTTATCCAATGGCTATACATAAATGGAATGAAAATAAAGAAAAAATTATTTTTCCAGCTTATATTCAACCAAAGTTAGATGGTGTTAGGGTTTTAATTAAACAAAAAGATAATAATATTATCAATAATATTAATAATATTATTATTTATTCTAGGAAACTTAAAGAATACATTGGATTAGATATTATTAAATCAGCTTGTTCTGAAATTTTCAATTATTTTAGTAAAATTTATAAAAATGAATATGTTATTTTAGATGGTGAATTGTATAATCCAGAAATTAACTTTGAGAAACTTATTGGATTTGTACGAAATGAAAATGATAAACTTTTAAATGATATTCAATTTTATATATTTGATTCATTTAGAGTAAATAATAATATGCAAATTATCCCAGAAACATTCGAAAATAGATTAAATAGACTTGATGATTTATTTAAAAATTTAAAAAGTCTTAAAAATTCTAAAATTATTAAATTAGTTTCTACTATTATTGTTAATAATGAAACTGATATTGAAAATAATAATAATATTTTTATTAATGAAAAATTTGAAGGTTCCGTTATTCGTAATAAAAATGGACTTTATTTATCATCAACTAATAGAGAAATGAGAACATATGATGCTTTAAAATATAAATTATTTACAGATGAAGAATATCCTATTAAAGCAATTACTCAAGGAAATAAAGGTAAAGAAATTGGTGCCATTAAATTTATATTAGGCTTACCAGATGGTAATACATTTGATGCTACACCTAATTTGACATTAGAAAATAGAAGAGAATTATATGAAAAATATAAAAATCCTAATGAATTTAAAAAAATTAAAGATAAAATGGTAACAGTAAGATATCAAGAACTTACTAAAAATAATGTTCCAAGATTTGCTAAAGTTATTGCTTTTAGAGATTATGAATAACTTTTTGATTGCATAAAAAGTTATTAAAGTAAAATTAGTTGAATAACTTTTTGATTGCATAAAAAGTTATTAAAGTAAAATTAGTTGAAAAGTTATTGAGATGTAAAATTAGTTGAAAAACCCATAGCACGATATGTAAATGTTTCGGGATTATCAACTCTTGGTAAAGTTTCATCAATATCACGTTCATAATTTCTAATTTGTCCTTGTTTTTGACGCCATGGAATTTTATTTCCATTTCTAAAATTATTAGAACTTACAAATGTTGGTTTATCATCAAAAACATCCATATTACGCCAATCATCAACAGTCATATCTTGTGTATCCATATTTTTATATATAACTTCACCATCTGCATTATATGTTGTTCCAATTGGTTTAGTTATAGTAAATTGTTGATTATTTTTACTATCTGTTTTAACTAAACTAATAATATTATCATTTGTTTTATCATTTTTAATTATTGTATTAAAATACATCTTAATAAATTCTTTATTTATATAATCTAGAGCAGTTAAATAATCACATCTTAATGTTATTACTTCATAACTCATAAATAATAAATGAGGTTTAAATTTTATTAATAAATCATTAATTAATTTATTTAATTCACTAATAGATGAAAATGCACCATAATCATTTTGTAATCTTGATGTTATATGAATTAAATTATCTTTATTTTCATTAGAATAAAATTGATTAAATAAATTTATATCATTATTATTTTCTTGTTTATTGTTTAAATTACTAGTTATTAAAGTTTTCTCATTAAAAAAACAATCACTCATCTTTAATATGATTAATTATATTTATATTATTAAACTTATATATAAGTATATTATATAATAATTATTTTTTAATAAAATGAATAAAACATTTGCTGATCCTATTGATGAAGCTAATAAGATTTGGGATAATTATAGATGTCTTTTAAAAGAATATATTAGATATAAGCAAGATGAATCTAAAGAATTAACTAATAATAAAATGAAAACAACTAATCATTTGGAAAATAATGATAATAACTTAGAAAATGTTAACGAAATTATTAAGAATATTACTAGTGATGGTAATTTTACTAGTGATGGTAATTTTACTAGTGATAGTAAAATAGTAAAACCAGAAATTAAATCATTTCTTATTCAAAAGTTAGGTAATAATCCAAGAAAAAGAGATTTTTCTAATCGTAATAAAGATAATAAAGACCTTGATAAAGATATTATTGATTTTTCAAATTCAGGGTTTCTTGATTCCAATGGTATTATAGATATTCGTAAAGTTTTTATGGATTTTCAATATACTTATAAACAATTTTTCGAACGATTTCCAGTTATTATGCGTTATATGATTGAATTAGGTCAATTTAACGAAAATGCTTTTAGAAAATATATTAAAAAAATTCAAACAAATCCAGCAACAGATATGTTTCAGCATGTAACAGAACGAAATGCAGATTATATTAAATATTTATGGCAGGAAATGAATAAAAAACACCCTCAATATAAACAAATGAGTAAAAAAATATGGGAAGATGCAAATAAAAATTTAGTTGAAGAATGGAATTCATATAATGCTGTTCAAGAATTAGCCTTAGAACAAATTAAACAACAAGATAATAATAATCTTAATGAAAAAAGAAATGAACTTATTAATTTAATTAATAAATTAAAATAAAACTTAATTAATAAATTAAAATAAAATTTAATAAATATTTACTCAGATAAAAAGTTATTTATTAAATAATAATATAATTCATTGGTTTTAATAGAGAGATTACTAACATTTTTTTCATTTTTACCAATTATATTAATGTAAGAATTAATTTCAGATTTAGTTTCAGATTCAGTTTCAGTTTTAGTTTTAGATTCTAATTCACCTTTAATTTCAGAATCAGAATTAATTTCAGAATCAGAATTAATTTCAGATTCATATTCAGTTTCAGATTCAGATTCAGTTTCAGTTTCTAATTCACCTTTAATTTCAGAATCAGAATTAATTTTAGTTTCAGATTCAGATTCTAATTCAGAATTAATTTCATTATATTCTAAATTCATTCCAATAATATTAATTTTATTTTTAATTTTATTTGTAGTTTTATTTTTAATTTTATTTGTAGTTTTATTTTTAATATTTTTATTTTTTATATTTGGAATTGATAATTTTTCATTATTAGATATTTCATTAATTATTAAATTATTAAATTGATGTTGCATCATTTCTAATTTTTAAAATGTATTATATAATTATATTATATATTTCATTTAAAATTTGTATTCCATTTTCTAAATTAGAAAATTTATCAAGTAAAATTCTAGTTCCATCGGCAGATTCAGAATAGTATTTTGAAAGTTCATTTGGTTCTATCCTATTAACAATTAAATTACAAATTTTAATATTTTTTACTTTATCTAACATATATGATTTTGTTTGTATAAGTTCTTTAAGTTTATTTATATTTGTAATTAATTTTTTATCATCTTTATTTATCTCTTTATTTTCTTCTTTATTTATCTCTTTATTTTCTTCTTTATTTTCTTCTTTATTTTCTTCTTTATTTTCTTCTTTATTTTCTTCTTTATTTTCTTCTTTATTTTCTTTTTTGCTTTCATTATTTTCTATTTTTTGTTGTTCTTTATCACTATTATCTTTTTTTTTAAGGGATTTTTTAATTTTATTTTTTTGATTTTCATTTTCATTTGTATCACATTTTTCAAATTTATTTTTAGTTTGATTAATAATTTCATTTTCCAATTTTATTTCTGATTTTATTTCTGATTTTATTTCTGATTTTATTTCTGATTTTATTTTTTTACTTGCTTTTTTAGTTTTAGTATTTTCCATTTGTAAAAAATTTGAAACAGACAAATATAATATATAATAATATACAATATAATATTAGTTAATATTTATAATATGATAATTGAAACAATTATAGATTTTAGATTAGAATATGATTCAAATACAATTTTTAATTTTAACAATTTTAAGAACATAGATGAAATGGTATTAAATAGTTTAATAACTAAATTTAAAAATAAAACATTTAATAGAATGTTTATTATTGATATTATTAAGATACTAAATAGAACTGATTGTATTAGTATTAAAAATAATTCAAATGGTGATATGTATATTAATGTTCGATTTTTAACAAAATGTCTTAAAATTATGGAAGGGGAAATTATAGTTAATAATAAAATTATTCAGATTAATGAAAATGGTTTAATTATTGGAGTTATGACTGATAATGATAATATTAAATCTATTGTTAAATCAAATTCTGAATTAAAATATTTAACTAAAGGAAAAATATTTCCGATTATTGTTAGTAGAATTGAATATAAAAATGATGCAAATATAATTTTACTTAAATCAATACCATTTAAAACTAATGATAAATTTAGTAGTATTTATAATATGCTTGATAAGATATATTTCATTATTAAAAATTCAAATAATAAAAATGAAGATATTCCTGATAATGTTTCAACAGTATCTCGTAAAAAGGTAGAAGACATTCCTGATAATGTTTCAACAGTATCTCGTAGAAAAGTTGAATGGTATAATAAAAAAACATTTCAAAATGTTAAAGATGAGATTGAAATATTATTATTATTTATTACAAAAAAATATACTAAAAAAGATATTGAAAAATATGAGAATAAATTATGTGTTAATATTTATGATAAAGAAAAACCTATTGAATTACATACTTATAATGAACTTGTTTATGTTCCAGCTAATTTTAATTTAAATATGTATGCTGTTATTAATAAAGAAAATAATATTGATATTAATTCAATTACTAAAATTCAACATAATGAATTTTTATTATTAATCTTAAATCAAAAACTTTTATTTTTAAGAATGTTTAAAGAATTTATGGAACATTATACATTTGAATAAATTTTCTATATAGATAACATCTAATTAGAAAAGATATCTATGTCCATTTTCTATATAGATAACATCTAATTAGAAAAGATATCCATGTCCATTTTCTATATAGATAACATCTAATTAGAAAAGATATCCATGTCCATTTTGTAATAAAGTTCTTCCAGTTATTTTAGTTAATGTATTAACTAAATTCATTATTTTAGTATTAATATACTCTTTATTTTTTTCAAATTTATTATAATAATCACTAATAATTTTATATTCTAATGCACAGTCATTACATTTATCAAATCCAATTTTAGTATTACTTAATGGATTTTTATATTTCTGAAATACTCTTAAAATTTTATTATAGTAAAACATTTTACCTTCAAATTCTTTATAATTATATTCTTTTAATTTTATGTTAATATTTTTATTATTTTCACCATTTTTATTAAAATTATATTCTGTTATTAATCTTGTTTCAGAACTAGATCTTGGTGATCTACTTTGAATCATAACTTCACCATCCAAATATTTAAATTTTTTATTTAAATAGTCATTAACAAAATCAATTCTAATATTTTCAGGTAATTTATTTTTACAATATTCTAAATCTTGAATATATGGAGAATTTTTATAATTTTTAATAAAATGTTCAGATGTATCCATAAATGGTGTTCTAAATTTAAACATTGAAACAGATGCTTTAATATGATAAGCCCATAAATACTGTTGTGATGAATTCCAAACTAGATCTAAATCAGTTGGTTCATCATCTCCTGTAGTTCTAATATCACTCCATAAATAAATTTGAGTATTATTATTATCATGTAATTTAGAAAGCAACATACTCAGTTCATGTCTATATAAATCTTCAATAATATAAAACTGAAATTCAGTTTCTTTAATAAATTTAGCAATATCATATTTAAGATAGCATAAATCATCGTTTTCAGTTTCAGTATTAATATACTTATATTTTTCGTCAGATGTTGATTTTTCTTTAGGCACATTATCACAAAAATTATTATCTAACATTTCATTTTTTTCTTTAAATTTTTCAAATGCTTCTTTGTTATGATATTTCCCATTTCCAGGATAACTACTTTTAATATAGCAAATTTTTTTATGAATAGGATGTTCCTTTGGTAATTTCCAATTTGATAATTGAAAATTATCAATATAAAGTTTAAATTCATTTGGATCAACAAATATAAACTTAACATTGGGAAATAATTTTCCTAATTCATAACGTGAATTAGCGGCAGCAGCCCCAGCATAAACTACATAATATTTATTATATAATAATATATCATCTGGATTAACATATTTTGTTAAAAATTGTAATTCAGATAAAAATAATTTTCTTTGTCCAATATGTAAATTAGTATTATTAAAATCTAAATCATTATATGTAAGAACATTTTTAATATCATCTAAATTTTCAATGCATAAAAGATCTTTATCAACTATTGTTTTAATTAATTCTTGATATTCTTTTGAATAAAATAACGCATTTTCATGTGTATTTGGTATATTATTAATATCTAATTTTTTATTATTTTGATTATTTTGATTATTATATCGATTATTATTTTGATTATTTTGATTATTATATCGATTATTATATCGATTATTATTTTGATTATTATATTTATAATCAATAACTTCTAAATTAAATCTATCATTATTACCTGTATAATTATTTGAGTATTCAGTTATATTTTTCATTTTATAATTATTAACAATTTCTTTAATAGAAATTATTTCATTGTCATTATTATTTTCAATATAAATATTTTTATTAACTTTTTTAAAAATAAATATTGGTTGAGGATTAAAAGTATGTCTTTCATTTGAATAACATATTAATTCCTCATAAATCATATTTTCTTGTTGTTTAATATAATTAATCATTTTACTAATATAATTTTCATTCTTATTCTTTTGATTAATATTTAAACATAGATGTCCGTTATTTTTTAACAAAATAATACATTTATCAATAGCAACTTTTAAGAATAATTCAAACCAATCATTTTCATTTTTATGTTTTGAACTTTGTAATTCATCAATTCTATAAATCTCTAAATCAAAATATGGAGGTGATGTAAAAATTAAATCAATACTTTCTTTTCTATCACTTACATCAAATTGTTCAATAGTAGATTCAAAAATATTAAATTTTTTATAATAAAGATCTTTATTATAATTGATATTATAACAATTATCGAAATAAAAGTTAATTATTTCTTTATACTTATCATGTAAAACTGGATTAGGATCAATACCTGTATATGAAATAATTTTATTTTGTGAATTATTAATCATACTTAAAGAACCAATTAATCTATCACCCCATCCTGAAGAAAAATCAAAAATATTAAATTCCGAATTTGATTCTGAATTTGATTCTGAATTTGATTCTGAATTTGATTCCGAATTTGATTCTGAATTTGATTTCGAATTTAATTCATTCATAAAATATTCAATAAAATATTTCATAATATTAGGTCTAAAACTTGTACATTCTCTAGTTAGTTTCCATATAGATTCTCTAATATTATATGGTTTAAGATTATTATAATTTTGAATTGAATATTCTGCTACTTTTTCCGGAAATTCATGGAAGAAATCCCATGGACTATATTTTTCAGTAAAAACTAAGCACTTCATCCTATTAGCTTCTTGAAACATATCACTAATAATATTAAAATTTTCATAATCACTTTGATCACTTAATAACATTTTAATATTTTTTTGATTATTTGGAAAAATATTATTATTAGAAATAAATGTATTAATATTTCTAAATTTAATTGTATTAATAGGTATAGTAGTTAAACGATTACTATCCATACAATTTAAATTAATTAAGTTATTAAACATATTTTTAATATCATTATTATCATAAAATAATCTTTTAACTGGAAAATATAATTTTCCAGTTTTAACTAACTTAGCAAATAATTTAATTTCAATTTCATTGATTTTAATATGATCACTATTAAGAAATTTATATTTATCAGAATTTTTAATATTCCAATTAATATTTTTCTTTTCACTTAATTTTGTATTATCAATAACGTCATTTAATAATATATTTTCGCTCGAACCCTTATAATTTGAATTTTGTGAAATTAAATTAACTGTTTGTTCTACTTTACTATTAGTAGAATTTTCTAATAAAAATTGAATAAAATTCTTTAAATTATTTTTATTATTTTCATTTTTATTTATTTTATATTTTAATTCAATTTCAATAGACATTTAAATATCTTATATATTTTATGATTTATATATTAATATAAATAATCAATTTTTAAATAATAAAGATAATTATTTAAAAATTGATTATATGTAATAATATATTAATAAAATAAAGCTATGTATTCTAATAATATTAAAACTTTAGAATTCATTGAAGGTAAAAGAATAAATGAAAAATGTAGTATTAAAAATAAAATAAAAGATATTTATATTAATAATAATTGTAAAATATCTATTAGTGAAGAAATAGAAAATACACAAATAATTTGTAATGATTCTTTTGATATAGCAAGAATTAAAAATAGAATTAGTTTCTTTTTAAAAGAAATACCAAATTTTAGAATCGATATAACTTTATCACATACTGTAGATATTAAAAAAAATTCACATGAATTAAAAAAATATAAAGATCTAGTTTTAACTGATAAATTAATAACTCCAAATAATTTTATTTCATTAAGTAACTTTAATGATGTCGATTATGAAATTGAATTTGAATATATTGGTAAAGATTTTAATAATATTGAAAATTTTAATAACATTGAAGATATTAGTAATATTCAAAATATTAAAAATTTTATTAATAATTTATCAGAAATGTCTTATATTAATAATATTATGAATGAATATTTTTATCAAAATGATTCAAATGATCAAAATGATTCAAATGATCAAAATAACAATACAATATATCAAAAATATATAGATTTATGTGATATTCTGATATATGGTAATTATAATAAAATAAGACATAATATTGGATTTAAGAAAATTTCAAATAATGTTAAGGAATTAACTAAAAATGATTATTCTAATAATATTATTAATAATATTAAAGATTATTATATAACTGATAAAGCCGATGGTAATCGTGTATTTTTGATTTATACTAAAAATGATGTTATTATTTTAAGTGGAAGTGATATAAGAATATTTAACGATTCATCTAATTCATCTGATTTATCTAATTCATCTGATTCAAAATTAATATCGATTTCAAAAAGTTTAAGTAATATTATTCATATTTTTGATGCAGAAGAAATTATTTATGATAACAAAACTATTTATGGAATTTTTGATATACTTTATGATTCTCAATATTATTATCAAAATAAAAATAAAATATCATATATTAAATTTGAGGATAGATATAATTATATTTTAAATTTATATGAAAAAATTAAAAAAATATCAAATATTTCAATTTTTATAAAAAATATGTTAAGATTAACAGGTGATAATAAAATTGATAAAAAAAATGTTATTGATATCAGCAAAAAAATTAAGTATAATACTGATGGATATATTTTTACACCATTCAATGAATCTTATGAAAAAATGATTTGTTGGAAATGGAAACCACTTGAAAATATAACTATTGATTTTCTTGTATTAAAAAATCCTATTAATAATGAATACATATTATTTTCAGGTATAAACAAAGATATGTTAAATGAATTATCAATTGAAAAAATTAAAAATTATAAAGAAATAATTAAATCTGCTCCTTATAATCTTAATGATAAATTAGAAAATTCTGAATATACAATAATTCAATTCTCGCCAAGTGATTTTTACGATGCTTATTTATTAAATAATCATAAAGAAACTATTGAAAATGATAAGGGTGAACTAATTAATTTATCAGAATTAGTTGGTAAAATTTGTGAATTTAGACGCGTTGGTAAAAATTATATTGACGACAATTGTAATATAACTTATGATAAAGAATTAGGACCTGAAAAATGGGTTCTAGTTAAAATTAGGATCGATCGAGAAATTGAACTTCAAAATGGAAGATATTTTGGAAATGATTTTAGAATAGCTGAATTTACATGGCAAAATTATAAAAATCCATTGTTATTTGATGATTTATTTATTTATAATCAAGAAAATTATTTTAAAGTTAATAATAACGAAGATTTATATTATGATTTAAGAAAACTTAATTTAAATATTAAACATCAAATAATGGACGATTTTATACCTGTAAGTAAAGATATGGAAAAAAATCAATTAGTTATTGATTTAGCTGGTGGAAGAGGTCAAGATATGTATTATTTAGCTAGTAAGAATTTTTTATATGGTTTATTTGTAGATATTGATAAAAATGCGATAACTGAATTAATTCAACGAAAGTTTAATTATAAGAAAACTAAACAATCTTTAAATCATATGAAAGTTTATACTTTAATAACTGATTTAAATGAAAATTATAAAAATAATTATTGTAAAATTAAAAATACTATTTATAAATTATTTGACAATAATATTAAAGCAAATTTAGTTTCTGCTCAATTTTCAATTCATTACTTTTTAGAATCAAATGAAAAGTTTGAAAATTATATTAAATTAGTTAAAAATATAATACAAAATAATGGTATTTTTATATTTACATGTTTTAATGGAGAAAAAATATTTAATTTACTTAAAAACTCAAATAATAATGAATGGCAATTAATAGAAAATGACAAAATTAAATATCATATTATTAAAAAATATAAAGAAAATAATTTAATTGATTCAGGACAAAAAATATCGGTTAAACTTCCATTTAGTGGGGTTCAATATTATGATGAATATCTATGTAATTTAGAATATATTAATAAAACATTAACTAAGTTTGGATTTAAATTTATTGCAAGTGAATCATTTGAAAAATATCAGGATATAATTCAAAAAAATAATAAAATTAAGCCATCTAATAATGATTTAGAATTTTCTAAATTATATAATTATAATGTTTATTCATTTAATGATTATAATGAAAATGCTTTAGATGATTTATTAATTAATATTTAAAATTATTTTATTATTTAAAATTATTTTAAATATAATAATTAATAATTTTATTAATTATTTTTTAAAATGAATGAAACTTTATTTAAAGTAATATTATTTTCATTTATTCTATTTGTTGGTTTAATTATATTAATATTTTTGTTATGTTTTGGATTTCAATTATTTAATAATTGGTTTGTTCTAATAAAACAAAAACAAAAACAAAAACAAAATAAAAACATAAATGAAAAACTATTATTTAATAATATTTAATTAAAAATAAAAAATTGAATTAATATATTGATTTATTATATTAATTTATTAAATAAATAAATAAATAATAATGGAAGCATATTATGTTATTTTAATTGTTTTTATACTATTAGGATTTACAACATTATTTTTAACTTTATTATGTGTATGTTTTTACTTATTAGGAAATAATAATTATGATAATAATTATGATAATAATTACAATGATAATTACAATGATAATTTATTATATAATGAATTGTATGATGTATAAAATTTTTTATTAAATAAAAAAATAAATAATATTAAAATTATTCTTTTTATTTATAATACATGTTTATAAGATTAAAAAAAATGAAATCTTAAATATGTATATAAAAATAAACATTAAAATAAAAATTAAAATGGATATTATTAATATTATTTTAATAATGATTTGTATATTATATTTTATAATATTAATAATTTCATTTTATAAAGAAATTGAAGTAAATAAAATAGAAATTGTTTCTAATAATTCTAATAATTCTAATAATTCTGGTAATTCTAATAATTCTAGTTATTTCTTATTAGAAAATATATAAAAATATTATTTGAATAAAAATATTAATTGAATAAAAATATTAATTGAATAAAAATATTAATTGAATAAAAAAATTGAATTTATTATTTTTTATTATATAATATTTTAACTTTGTTATTTGTTAAAAGAATTAAGATGAATTTAAATCAATATAATAATACAACTAAATTAGATTCATCTTGTGAATATTTAGATGAACATGCAGATTTAGATGAATATGAAGATTTAGATGAATATGAAGATTTAGATGAATATGATAATAATATAACTAAATTAGATTTATCTTATGAAGATTTAGAAACTATACCAAATTTAAATAGATTTAAATGTTTAAAAATATTATGGTTAATTAGTAATAGTATTTATAATTTATCACCTTTACAACATTTAATTAATTTAGAACAATTATATTTAGATTTTAATAATATTAGTAATATTACATCTTTAAAATATTTAACTAATTTAAAAAAATTAACATTAATTGTTAATAATATTAGTAATATTACATCTTTAAAATATTTAACTAATTTAAAATATTTAAATTTAAGTGAGAATAAAATCAGCAATATTACATCTTTAAAATATTTAACTAATTTAGAATATTTAGATTTAAGTAAGAATAATATTGGCAACATTACATCTTTAAAAGATTTAACTAATTTAAAATATTTAAATTTAAGTGAGAATAAAATCAGCAATATTACAGCTTTACAAAATTTAACTAATTTAGAAATCTTAAATTTATCTGATAATTCTATTAATAATATTACACCTTTACAAAATTTAACTAATTTAGAAATCTTAAATTTATCTGATAATTCTACTAGTAATATTACACCTTTACAAAATTTAACTAATTTAAAAGAACTATATTTAAGAGGTCACACTGTTATTAGTGATATTACATCTTTACAAAATTTAACTAATTTAAAAAAATTAATTT
>JACCDN011005189.1_pt1 | contig 21427 bp, 19 predicted proteins | sample 7441691 | NCBI WGS metagenome assembly JACCDN01 (sample SAMN15323439, study PRJNA562643) | freshwater metagenome | isolation source: river surface water | place: USA:Blue River Watershed | collected 2017-08-16 | reverse complement strand
TGTGCGCCTTTGCACTTTTCGGCGTTTTTTCAATTTTCTCAACAGAATTCAAAGGAATTTCCATGAAGCGTAGACTCTTAGGCGCAGCTTTGCTCGGTTTGTCAGCAGCCGTTTTGGTGGCTTGCGGGGGCGGCGGCGGTTCACCAGCTGCATCTTCCATCACCGTTACACCTGCCAAGGGTGCTATTTACGCAGCTGATGTGACCGTTTATCAATCCAATGGAACCACAACTGCTGGTACAAGTACAACTGCTGCAAAAACAGCGGCCACAGCGGGTACTTCATCCGTCAGCATCGGCACTTACAGCGGTATCACCATCGTTCAGGTTAAGGGCAATGCAAACGCAACTTACTTCGACGAAGCCAATCCAAACGCTGACGCCGCATTCGGCACAGCTGCCGTTTTGGTTTCTGCCGTTCCTTCTGGCGCAACTACCGCTGGTGTGACTCCGTTGACATCTATGGCAGCTCGTTTGTCAGGTATCGACACTGCAGCTTTGGGTACAGCCAATGCAGTTCCAGCTGGCATCACAGCTGACACCATCACCGAAGGCGGCGCCCGCCTCTTGTTGGCTTTGGGTTTGCCCTCTAACTTCAACATCTTCGCGCCTCCAGCAGTAATCAAGTCAACTGCTGACATTGCCAATGCAGACGCAAACGCAGCCTTGATTGCGAAGATTGGTGCTGCTGCAGGTTCTGGTGGTGCTCTGGCTTACTTCAAAACTTTGATTGACGCCACACCTAAGGCTACCGTTGCTTCTGACGGCAAAACATCAATTGACAGCACCCAAGCCACTTCGTTCCAAACAGCTTTCACGACTTTCAAGACTGCAGTTGACACACAAGCAGCTACTTTGGGTGTGACAACTGTTGCATCTAAGTGGAACCCAACCGCCGCTGAATTGTCAACAGCAGTAACTGCTCTGAAAGCAGCAGTTGCAGCTGGTACTGTTACCAAAGCTTCTGGCTCAGGTTCTGGCTCAGGTTCTGGCTCTGGCTCTGGCTCTGGCTCTGGCAGCAACTAATCTTATTGGTTCACGCCAGCCTTGCAAAAGGGGCTCTTCGGAGTCCCTTTTTTCTTGATGTTTATCCACACCCTGTTTTCAATGAAAAAGCCTCTTTTCCAAACTATGCAGTGCAGAGTTTTTTTCATTGCGAGCGGTATTGGCCTTCAATTTCTCGCCACATCCCATGTGCACGCTCAACTGGCGCCCTCAGGTTATACAGGTGCCATCAACACGCCCACGGCCGATGTGCTGGGCTATGGCCACCTTGTGGGCAGCATGTCCAACACCATTCCTGAAAGTAAAAGGGTTTACCCAGGTGTAGGGTGGTTTGGTGGTTCCAATTTGGGTTTCGGCCTTGCCCCTGGATTAGAGGCAATTGGAAGGCTTACATATGACGGTAATGTATGGTGTGACATGTACCAACCCGGATGCTTTTCAACTACAAGAGATCTGTCTTTTGGTGGCAAGTACCAGCTCCCTTTAGGAGAGTTACCTCTCAAAAGCAGATTTGCCGTCGGCATGACCGACTATGGTGGTGCCGCCACCCTTTACCGCCAATACTACGGGGTGGGCACGGCCAACTTGGGGTCCTTGGAAATCAGTGCCGGCGGTGCCACTGCCACACAAGGTGGCTTGATGCACGGCAAGTTTGCCAGCGTATCGATGGTCCTGGTTGACAACCTGCGCTTGCTCGCTGAGTCGGACACACGTGAAAAACGCGTTGGGTTCGCCTATCGGCTTCAAGTTCTACCAGACCTTCAAGTGGCTTTTGGCAGCAGCCGAAAGTTGACCAACAATACCGACCAGCAGCGCAGTCAAATGACGATCAGCCTGACCTATGCGTTTGATGGCTCCGCCAAGCGCAACGGTCAATTGGCCGCACCCGTTTCGGTTTCAGGCGCTCAAGAACCTGAGTATGCCGCATCTGCTGCCCCAGCACCAATGAAAGCCCCCTTCTCTTCTGACATGGAGGCATTGAATGAAAAGGCCAATGCCTTTGCCAACGATTTCGCCAGTGCGCTCGAACGGGCCGGCTTTTCTGAAATCTCGGTGGGCAAGGAGGGGCAGCTGTGGCATGTGAGGGCCGAGCCGCGCAGTTGGCGAAAAAATCGCCTCGACGCTTTGGGAGTTGTCATGGCTCATTGGCAACGCTTGAGCCCGTATGCTGATGCACCTGTGGCCGTTACCCTGACCTTTTTGAAAAACCCAGTTCTTCAAACCCGAACCAGCACCACCTGCCTTAATTACTTTGTCAATGGGGTGGGAACTTGCATTGAAGGCAAGCCCTTTGCATTCAAAGACAACCCCATGACCATGGAGGCCGACCTCAAACACGTTCTTTGGTTTGTTGAAAACAAGGCCTCCCAATTTCTGAAACCCGACATTGAATTCAGCCCAAGTGCGTCTTACACAGTAGGCTCTGAATTTGGCATTTACGACTATTCTGCCGGTATCTCAACCGGCGTAGAACTGCCCCTGTACAAAGGTTTGTCTTGGCAGGGTTACTACACCCGTTTGGTCACTGAAACGGATGACTTCAAAGACCCCAACCACTACTTCAGGCGCGTGGGCCTCGGCGAAAGAACCGCCCGTGGCGCAAGTATGTTCACCTACACCCGGCCCATCTACAACAACCTGTGGGTTGAAGCTGCTCATGGGGCGCTTTCTTCATCTACCCAAGGTACGACTTTCAACTCTGTGTGGACGTCTGACAACAGCAAGTGGAAGCTGAGCGCCACCAAAGGCATTTACAAACAAACCATGCCTTATGGCTTTGAATCACTCGACCCAGCGTTTGTGACAGCTAGGTATGCTGTGCGCCCAGGGTTTTGGGCACTGTCTATGACCAAAGGTCGTTTCTTAAACAACGACGAGGGCTACCAACTGATGTCCAGCCACACCTTTGGCGACAACCGTATTCGCTTCTTCTACCGTAAAACAGGCCCAGGTAATTTTCAAACACCAAACAAGCGAGCCTTTGCGGGCTTCAGTGTCACGCTCCCCATTGGGCCCAAAGAGTCTTATGTCATTGGCCCAGTCACCCTTCGCGGACGTGATCAATACCCCATTGGCCTTGAAACCAAAGTGCAAGAAAAGGACAATTACATTGAGCCTGGCTATGGCCTATACCCAAGCATCCGACACGGCCTCAACACCGATGTGGGCGACTATGACCGTGGCGATGTTGGCTCTATTGAAGCCAACCTTCACAGGCTGATTGCTTCAGTACGTGAGCATGCAAAGAAATAAAATACCCAGCTATGTTTGACTGGCCTGCATTCTTGACGATTGTTGCTACTTTTGTGGCGACCCTCTTGGCCACGGGTGCGGTACGCCATTTGTCAATGCAGCATCGCTTTGGGCATGACAAAGACGAAGGGGTGCAGAAGTTTCACACCCAAACCACATCACGCTTGGGTGGCATGGGGCTGATTGTTGGCTTTTTTGTGTCCGTGGCATTGGCTGTGAAGACTATGCCCGAGGTGGCCTCACTGGGCGGCTGGTTACTAATTGCCTGCATTCCAGTGTTTGCTGGCGGTCTTATTGAAGACCTCACGCACAAGGTTTCACCTAGCATGCGTCTTGTTTTGGCCATGGCCTCATCGCTCTTTGTGCTTTTTGTGCTGGGTGTGGGCGTGAGCCGTACCGATATTTTTTGGATTGACTATTTGCTGCAGCTTCAGCCCATTTTTTTTGTGCTAACTGTTTTGGTGGTTTCTGGCTTCATCAACGCCACCAACATCATCGATGGTTTTCATGGTTTGGCCAGCGGCACCATGGCCATTGTTTTGTTAGGCATGGCAGCTTTGGCTCATCAAGCTGCTGACTGGACCATGGTCAACCTGTGCCTTATTACATTTGCGGTTGTGATGGGCTTTTTCTTTTGGAACTGGCCACTGGGTAAAATTTTTTTGGGTGACGCTGGTGCTTATATATTGGGGTTTTGGGTGATCCAGTTGGGGCTACTCATCGTTAACCGTTGCACCAACTTTTCCCCCATGGCGCCGCTGCTGGTAGGTTTGTACCCTATTGTTGAAACGCTTTTTAGTATGTATAGGCGTAAGTTCGTGCGCTCGCACCCTATGGGGCATCCAGATAGTCTGCATTTGCACACATTGCTGTTTAGGCGAGTGGTGAGTAGCAACTACAAGGTTGCGCCTTATGTATGGACATTAACTCTTGTGAATGCAGTTATTGCTTATGAGTTTGCAGACAACACCTCTGCTCTGCTTGGTTTTATGTTGGGCTTTGCTGCGTTTTATGTGCTGCTTTATACAAAATTGGTGCGATTTGAAACGCCAAAGTTGCTTTTAAAGTGAGCTAGCCCCCTGAAACCCAGTCGCATCGGTATTCCTTAAACTTACAACTAGGAATACGACTATGGATATGACTATGTCTTCAGCAGGGCCCAATCGGGTTGAGGTTGTCACCAGCGTTCAGCGGCGAAGACGCTGGACACCAGAACATAAACTGGTCATCCTCAAACAAACCAATGGACCAGGCAGTTCCTTTTAACTGGTCACCAGAGAACACAGATTGACGGCGGCCAACTTTTTCAATGGCGTAAGGCCTAGTCTGAAGGCTCTTTAGTGGCTGTTGGTGCCAATGAAACCGTGGTGCAGGTCTCTGAACTGCAAGAAGCCATGAAACGCATCAAACAACTCCAAGACGCCTTGGGCTTGAATACTTTGGAAAACGAGACTCTCAAGGAGGCAGTAGACTTTGCCAAATCAAAAAAGTGGATTGCGCGCTCGCCAGTATTGCCCGGGGAAGAGCAGTGAGGGCTGTGTGCTGTGCTCTTGGTGTATCGCGCAGAAATGTGTTGGCAAAGAAACGCCGTCCGTCTGAGTGGGCTGACCGCAGACAATCTATTCCTAGACCGGACGACACACAAGTCAAACAAGCCATCGCTGATGTGGTGCAGAAACGAGCGACCTACGGCTATCGAAGGGTATGGGCACGGCTCAAGCTAGATGGTCATGTAGGCATCAACCACAAGCGCGTTTACAGTGTCATGCTAGATGCTGGCTGGTTGCTGTTTCAACAAGGTCAAAAGCCCTTGGACGCCAGAAAGCACGAAGGTCAAGTGGCCGTCAAGCAAAGCAACACGCGGTGGTGTTCTGATGGGTTGGAACTGTCTTGTGACAACGGTGAACGCATCAGAGTGGCGTTTGCACTAGACTGTTGCGACAGAGAGGTCATGATCTGGGTAGCGACCACCAAAGGCATAGAGGCGGGACTGGTGGGTGACTTGATGATGCAAGCTGTTGAGAATCGATTTGGCACAAATGCGGCACCAACCAAGCCCATTGAATGGCTCACCGACAACGGAAGTTGCTACACGGCAGCAGAGACACGAAGCTTTGCAAAATTGCTGGGGCTCAAACCGATCACAACACCGGTGACCAGCCCACAAAGCAATGGCATGGCAGAGAGCTTTGTGAAAACATTGAAGAGTGACTATGCCAAGCTGGCTAACAGGTCTGATTCAAAGATTGTGATGACGCAATTGCAAGTTTGGTTCGATGACTACAATTCTTACCACCCGCCCAGTGCACTGGGCTACTTGCAGCCAAAGCTGTTCAGGGAAAAGCAATCGGTAACTTGAATATACCGGTGTTACTGGGTAACGGGGTCAAGACCATACACCTACAACCACCGAGTCAACCGGCGCATCAACCTGCTCGAAAGCATTTGCCCCGAGGCCATCGAGCTGCTGCAGGACAAGCAGTTCACCCCAGACGTCACCCGCGTCCTACGAAACATGAAGGCCGCCCGCTAGGTGGAGGCGGTGGAGCTGATGATCGCCAGCAACTCCATTACTGTGGCGCATGCCGAAGCCCTGCTCAAAGCCACGCCGCCGGAGCAGCGCACCGACGTTAAGCCGAGCGAGCGGGAAAAGAAGACTGCGCCCATCGAGCAGATCGAAAAGCTGGAAAAGGCGATGACCCAGGGCAAAATAAGTACCAAGAAGCCGAATCCAATTACGGATCCGACCTGCTCAACCGGGTGGTGGCCAATGAGGCCGTCAAGAGCTACATCGGCCGCCACGAGCCGGAGATCCTGACCTACCTGGAGCTGGTGGTGAACACCGTCAGCATGGAAGAGGCGGTGCAGCAGCAAAAGGAAGCCGAAGCCTGAACCCTTCTACTCTTGAGAAATATTTTTCATGAGGGAGTGGACCGTACGGCAGAGCACCAGGTACAATGTTCAAGTTCTTACAGAACTTTGTTTTGTTACTCGCTGCGACCGCGCTTGCTGAACGTTATTCGGCATGGCGGTAGCGTGCATAAAACACGTTCAAACCTACTCCGTACAGAAAAAGCTCGTCAATCTTATGACAAGTCGCCAAGCCAAACTCCAGGAAGACACATATTTCAGGGTAATGCGCATCCTGCAAGAGAACCCGGACCTCACCCAGCGCGAACTGGCTGAGAAACTGGGTATCAGCGTAGGCGGATTGAATTACTGTTTGAAAGCTTTGATGGAGAAAGGAATGGTGAAGATGAAAAACTTCGCCAATTCCAAGAACAAATTCGGTTATGTCTATGTGCTGACCCCAAAAGGTATGGCTGAAAAAGCTGCTATTACCCACCGCTTTCTGCAACGCAAGATGGATGAGTATCAGGTCCTAAAGGCAGAAATCGAAGCACTGAGATCAGAAGTTCATAAAGAACGCTCAGAAGGGACTCAGGAAGCATGATTAATGTTACTCCCGTCATTCTTTGTGGTGGTTCTGGCACCCGTTTGTGGCCCCTATCCCGTGCCGGCTTCCCAAAGCAGTTTCTCTCGCTGACCGGTAGCGAGAGCCTTTTCCAGCAAGCCGCACAGCGGTTATTGGCGCTGGGTGCAGACGACATCCAGGTTGCTAAGCCCCTTATCGTTACTGGCGAAGAACATCGCTTTCTGGCAGCAGAACAGTTGCGAGAAGTTGATATCGAGTTAGGCGCTGCCCTGCTGGAGCCTATTGGCCGAAACACTGCTCCCGCACTTACGTTGGCTGCGCTAGCTGCCCAAGATAATGGTGAAGATCCTGTGCTGGTGGTCACGCCCGCTGACCAGACCGTGGTCAATACAACCGCGTTCACCAAGGCAATGCAGCAAGCCGTTCGCGAAGCAAGCGGTGGCAGCATCGTCATTCTCGGTGTTACCCCAGACCGGCCTGAAACCGGCTACGGCTACATCCAGACTCAGGCTCAAAATGGCGCTGGAGCAATGAGCGTCCAGCGGTTTGTCGAAAAGCCCAATGCCGACACTGCCCAGCTGTACCTTAATGAAGGCGGCTACTACTGGAATGCTGGCATGTTCGTGCTCAAGGCTTCAGTCTGGCTCAATGCGCTAGTCGCTTTCCGACCAGACATTGCCAAGGCCACCACAATCGCCTGGAATGGCAAGACACAAGACAACACCTTCGTCCGCCCGGGTAAAGCGGAATTCACTGCCATACCCGGCGAATCTATCGACTACGCTGTTATGGAGTACTGCCCAGGCAGCAGCTTCCCCATCAGTATGGTTCCGCTGAACGCAGGCTGGAACGACCTGGGTGCGTGGGATGCCGTCTGGAATGTGCTTTCCAAAGACGCCAACGGCAACGCACACTTGGGCGACGTGCTTACCACAGATAGCAAAAATACATTGGTGCACGCCACCAGCCGACTCGTTAGTTTGGTGGGAGTTGAAAACCTGATCGTGGTGGAAACGCCCGACGCCGTGTTGGTGGCTGACAAAACCCGCAGTCAGGACGTCAAGCACATCGTCACCCAACTGCAAACAACAAAACGCGAAGAGCACAGCCTGCACCGCAAAGTGCACCGCCCATGGGGCTGGTACGACAGTATTGACGAGGGAGGTCGCTTTAAGGTCAAGCGCATTCAGGTCATGCCCGGGGCCAGCCTGAGCTTGCAAAAACACCACCACCGTGCCGAGCACTGGATTGTGGTGACGGGCACCGCTGAAATCACCAATGGCGACAAGTTACTGACCTTGACTGAAAATCAATCCACCTACATTCCTTTTGGCGAAGTGCATCGCTTGGCTAACCCCGGCAGTATTCCACTCGAAATCATCGAAGTGCAGTCGGGCAGTTATTTGGGTGAAGACGACATCGTCCGGTTTGAAGACACCTACGGCAGAGTCACCTAAAAAAGGAATTTTTTTCGAAAAATTAAACTTCTAAAAGTCTCATTTATGAAATCTTCAAAAGTAGCGTTGCTCACGGGTATTACTGGCCAAGATGGCTCTTACTTGGCTGAGTTCTTGTTGGACAAAGGCTATACGGTGCATGGTATTAAGCGCCGTGCATCAAGCTTTAATACCGATCGAATTGATCACATTTTTCAAGATCCACATGTGGATAACGCGCGTATCAAGCTTCACTATGGTGACTTGACAGATTCCTCTAATTTGATCCGCATTATTCAAGAAACCCAGCCTGATGAAATCTACAATCTTGGCGCACAAAGCCATGTGGCTGTGAGCTTTGAAAGTCCGGAATACACGGCCGATGTAGATGCGATTGGAACATTGCGTCTCCTTGAGGCAATCCGTATTCTTGGTCTAGAAAAGAAAACACGCTTTTATCAAGCCAGCACTTCAGAGCTGTATGGCCTGGTGCAAGAAACGCCCCAAAAAGAAACCACACCTTTCTACCCCCGCAGCCCCTACGCCGTGGCCAAGATGTATGCGTATTGGATCTGCGTTAACTACCGTGAAGCCTACGGCATCTATGCTTGCAACGGCATCTTGTTTAACCACGAAAGCCCACGTCGAGGCGAAACCTTCGTCACCCGAAAAATCACCCGCGGCTTGGCTAACATTAGCCAAGGTCTGGAAGACTGCTTGTACATGGGTAACATCGACGCCCTACGCGACTGGGGCCACGCCAAAGACTACGTGAGAATGCAGTGGATGATGCTGCAGCAAAACCAACCCGAGGATTTTGTTATTGCCACAGGTGTCCAGTACACCGTTCGACAATTCATCAATTGGACTGCAGAGGCTCTTGGGATGGATCTGTGCTGGGAAGGCCATGGTGTGAACGAAATGGCTTATTGGAACGATAAACCTATTGTCCGCATTGATCCACGTTACTTCCGTCCCACCGAAGTTGAAACATTGCTCGGGGATCCGACCAAAGCCAAAGAGAAGTTGGGCTGGGTCCCAGAAATCACGGCTCAAGAGATGTGCAAAGAAATGGTTGCGCATGATCTTGAACAAGCAAAACAACATGCACTTTTGAAAATGCATGGTCACCAAGTGACACAGGCCAAGGGCGAATAATGTGAAAATACCACGCATATTTTTAACGGGTGGCGGAGGCATGGTCGGGAAAAATATTCTCGAACACCGAATGGCCGATCGTTACGAAATTTTGGCGCCTAGTAGCAATGATCTGGACCTTACGCACGCGGCGGACACACAGTATTACATCAATGAAGCTAAGCCTGATGTCATCATTCATGCGGCAGGTCGTGTGGGTGGTATTCAGGCGAACATTGCGAACCCAGTCGATTTTTTGGTCACCAACACGGATATAGGTAGAAATGTCATATTGGCTGCTTACAACGCGGGTGTGCCACAACTGATCAATTTGGCTAGTTCATGCATGTACCCACGCAATGCACCCAATCCATTGAGTGAAGCGCTTGTATTGCAGGGAGCGCTTGAGCCCACCAATGAAGGGTATGCGATTGCAAAGATTTTTGCGACCCGTCTGTGCGAATACATTAATAGAGAGAGTCAGAAAAAATCCACGTCTTCGACTCGCTACAAGACGTTGATTCCTTGCAATTTGTTCGGACGCCATGATAAATTTGAACCTGAACACTCCCATTTGATACCCGCCATCATTCATAAAGTGCATCAAGCCAAAGTGGCTGGAACTACGGAGGTGGATATCTGGGGTGATGGAACAGCACGGCGTGAGTTTATGTATGCGGGGGATTTGGCTGGGGCTGTTTTGCAGGCTGTACAAGACTTCGAAAAAATGCCCGATGTCATCAACATTGGTTTTGGGCATGACCACAGTATCAATGAGTATTACGCAGCCGCTGCTCAGGTGATCGGCTGGCATGGAAATTTTGTGCATGACACTACAAAACCCGTAGGCATGAAGCAAAAGTTGGTTGACATCACCCGTCAACGCAACTGGGGTTGGATGCCAACGACTTCGCTTCGATCTGGCATCGAAAAAGCGTATCAATTTTATCTAGAAGGGCTAAACGCATGACCTATAAATTCCCGCTCGCGACAGCAACTTGGGGGCAAGAAGAACAAGACGCGATGCAACGCGTGATCACTTCGGGTATGTTTACCATGGGCGCGAACGTCCAAGCGTTTGAGAGTGATTTCGCCCAATACGTCGGCAGTAAACATTGCGTAATGGTCAACTCTGGCTCTTCGGCCATTTTATTAATGGTTGCTGCACTCTTCTACACAAAAAATAAAAAACTGAAACTGAATCGCGGGGACGAAGTTATTGTTCCCGCAGTATCGTGGAGTACAACTTACTACCCACTTTATCAATACGGCCTGAAAATTAAGTTTGTTGATATTGATTTAAACACTCTCAACTACGATCTTGACCAATTGGAGCATGCTGTAACTGATAAGACTCGTGCCATTATGGCGGTTAACTTACTTGGCAATCCGAATGATTTTGCATGCATCCACCATATTATCGGAGCACGGGAAATAGTTCTAATAGAAGACAACTGCGAATCCATGGGAGCGAAATTCCATAGCAAGCATGCAGGTACATTTGGTGTGATGGGAGGCTACAGTTCATTTTTTAGTCATCACATCTCTACCATGGAGGGCGGCCTCATCGTTACTGACGATGAAGAGCTCTATCAAATCCTGCTTTCACTGCGCGCGCACGGCTGGACGCGTAATCTTCCCAAAAACAATTTGGTTTGTGGTGAAAAAAGTGATGATCCATTTGAAGAATCATTTAGATTCGTCTTGCCGGGTTATAATGTGCGCCCCCTAGAAATTGAAGGCGCATTGGGCATCGAACAAGTAAAGCGATTGCCTACATTGGTCAATGAACGGCGTCGAAATGGTAAATTACTTCAAGCAGAAATGCTGGATCATTCGGAAATTTTAATTCAAAAAGAGATTGGTGAAAGCAGTTGGTTTGGATTTAGTCTGATAATCCGGCCGGGAAGTCGACTAACGCGTGATTTTTTACTGATGAAACTATCGGATTTGGGTTTTGAATGCAGACCTATAGTTGCTGGTAATTTTGCAAAGAATCCGGTAGTTAAGTACTTTAATTATGAGATATTTGGTGATTTGCAAAATGCAAACCATGTTGATAAAAATGGACTATTCATAGGAAATCATCACTATGACATTTCCGAAGCAATTTACGAGTTGCGAAGAATTTTATAATGATTTCAGTCAAAATAGAAGGAGGTCTGGGTAACCAAATGTTTCAGTATGCTGCCGGATACTCTTTGGCTAAACATTTGAATGTAAAATTTGCAGTCGATCTGTCATCGTTCGAAAACAATAATATACATAATGGATATGAACTTGATAAAGTTTTTAATATAGAAGTTGAATCGACAAAAATTTCACACTCAATAATTGGTCAAAGTAGTATAGGTAGAAAATTCAGAAGATTATTGGCTAGCTTTAACCTTAATTTTCCAGGTATCAATGTGTATGAATTGGAAGATAATATATATAATAAATTTATTGAAATTCGTGACAATTCGAATCTTATCGGCTATTGGCAAAGCTTCAAATATTTTGAGAATAATTGCCTCGATATTTTTAAGATTTTTGAATTTCAGAATGTTGATTTGAATAATAAAATTATTGCACAAAAAATGGCAAATGAAAATTCAGTTTCTATTCATGTGCGAAGAGGCGATTATCTTAGTAATAAAAATGCATTGAAGTACCACGGTGTCCTCGACTTGGATTATTATGAAAAATCAATTTCTTATTTGAATAGTAAACATCAAAATTTGAAATATTATATTTTTTCAGATTCAAAAGAATGGGCATTGCAAAATCTACCGCAAAGTAATAATGCAACCATTGTAGATCTCAATACTGGGAAAAATTCATACATGGATATGTATTTAATGACTGCATGCAAACATAATATAATTGCAAATAGTACATTTAGTTGGTGGGGAGCATGGTTAAATAAATATCCAAATAAAGAAGTTGTTTGTCCACGAAGCTGGAATTTAAAGGCAAATAATTTAGATAAAATCTATCCATTAAATTGGACAAGAATATGAACAAGCAATCTCTTCCGCTTGTTAGCATAGTAGTGCCTGTTTATAATGCTGAAAAATTTATAAAAGAAACGATTGACTCTATTTTTGATCAAAGCTACAAAAGAATAGAATTAATTATAATTGATGACGGTTCTACTGATAATACCTCCAAATTAATTAACGAGTTGATAATTAACAAAGATAATGTTTTATTTATACAGCGAGAAAATAAAGGGTTAGTTTTTACTCTAAATGAAATGTTAGATCTTGTAAGCGGGGCATATGTTGCAAGGATGGATGCCGATGATGTTATGCAACCAGACAGAATTGACAAGCAAGTTAATGCGATGATAGATCAAAATTTAGATATTTCTGGAACTCAGCTAATTCAAATAGATGAATCTGGTAAGAAATGTGGTGCTGTGATTTATCCTCTTGAGCATGAAAAAATAGTATTGAATATGGTTTTTGCATCAGCTTTCGCTCATCCTTCTGTGATGATGAAAACGGAATTTTTAAATAAATATAAAATAAAGTATGATGAGAGCTTTGGATATTGTGAAGATTATGAGCTTTGGACAAGAATGATTGAGATGGGCGCTAAAACTGCGAACCTGCCCACGCAGGAAATTTTGTATAGAGTGCATGCTACCCAAAAATCGATTCTGACGTCGAAATATATGCTAAAGCAATTTCGATTTATACAGAAAAGATATATTAAAAGCCAGGGTAAATTAAGTATTTTCTTTAGAGCATTAGCTCAAATAATAGTTCGGGGCAATATAAATTTAGGTCTTAAATCAATTTATGCTCTGTTGAAGTAAATGGCTATGAATATCAATTACCATTTATTAAATTGGGAAACATATGTATCATCTGGTGGCGGAGAAATACACGCAAGGAAAATAGCTGAGGCAATCTCTGATATAGGATTTACATGTCGATTTAATCCATCTAGTATAAAAGATAAAGCAAATACTATCGTACATTTTTTTGGAAAACCTGAGTCTCATACACTAAATGCCGCTAAAATTCTCAAGTTAGAAAGAGTGCCATTTTTAATTACGCCAATATTATTTCCCCTAAATGGATATCGAAGAGGAATACATAGAGCATTTTGCAGGGTCGATCCTGGATATAGTCGTTTTGCTGTTCGACGTGATTTCTTCTCTTTAGCAAGTAAAGTAGTAGCAAATACCGAGGAAGAAGCAGTTTTTTATCATGAAATATACAATGTTCCATCTAAAAAAATCGATGTTATTCCTACTGGTGCAGATTACTCAGAGATTTCAAATGAAGTTTTTTTCAATAAGTACAAAAGAAAAGATTTTATACTAATGGTTGGTAGAGTGACTCCATTGAAACAACAGCTTCAAATATTAAACTCTCTTCGTAATGAAAAATACCAAGTGGTATTAATTGGACAGCCAGATAATAGCCATAAAGAATATGTTTCACTTGTAGATGAAATATTTATGTCAAGAAATGACTGGCTCTGGATCAAAGGTTTAGACTATAACTCCGATTTATTGAAGTCAGCTTATACTTGCAGCAAAATGCACATTTTAAATAGCAAAACAGACGTGGCTCCATTGGTGTGTATTGAAGCCATTATGAACCGAACTATATCGCTATCAGTTGATCATGCTACTGTTATCAGTATGCTTGGTAATTTTGGTATGTATTATACTAATCTTAGAGAGTGTTTATTGAAAATTGAGAGAATTTATTCTATGAATCAGTTTATTTATACCGAATTAGTAGAAGCAGCAAATAAGTTTGCATTGGATAAATTCTCATGGCGTCAAATAGGCGAAAGTCATGCGAAAATTTATAATTCTTTGCTAAGATGAAAGTAGCTGGATTATTATCGTTGCTGAATTATTGCATTGGATTGGGTATTGCATTTTATTTGTACCCAATGCTAGTGAAGATGCAAGGGCACGAAGGCCTAGGACTTTACAGTACTATAACAATTATGATAAATTATAGTGTATTAGCTAATTTGGGTGTTACTACTGCGCTAGTTACAAAATTATCGGGCATTAAATTCGCTCGTAATGTTAAATCTTTCACGCCAATTTTTAAAATATATCTTCTTTCCATTTCTCTTTCGGTTGCGATTATAAATTCTGTTTATATCTTACTGTCAGAAAAAATTCATTCCACGCCTAGTATTGCTATTCACTTTTTATTAACTTTATTGGCGATATGTAAAATTTCTATTGATTATATTGAATCTTATTTCAAAATAAATTTACTAATTTCCATTCCAATTTTTGGCACTTTGTATATTCAGTTTGCCAACTGTCTTTTATTGCTTTTTTTATCATTGCATGGTATTGATTTAAAATCAATGCTCATTTTGATGTCGCTTATTTACGTGTCTTTATTTTTTTTATATATCTTTTACATTGCATTATCAAATTCAAAAGGCGGCAATATTGCAGGACTAATTAATACTAATCGCGACTTTTTCATTGATGCAAAGTGGCATTTTATAGGTTCGTTGAACTCAACATTGATTTATCAATTAACAATCCCTTTGAGTACATTTATATTTGGCTTACAGGCTTCAGGTGTAATTACTATATATAGTAAATTTATTGACTTGGCTCGCGGCGTCAGTTCTCAAATTTTTTCGCCATATTTACCATATTTAGTCAGATATTATAAAACAGGTGAAATATTTTTAATGCGTACTATTCACGTAAGGCTTCAAATATCCTTCTTTATTTTTACACTATTACTTCTGTTGTTTTTCGGTAATTATGCAAATAATTTATTTGATAAAATTTTCAATCTAATGCCTAGCACAATTTTATTTTATACATCAATTACACTGGCATCATTAATTTTTAGTGAATCGATAACATCAATGTTTTTAGCTGCAATCAATGAGCATAGAAATAGTATTTTGATAAATATCTTTCAAGGAATTATGAATCTTGCATTATATCCAATAATTTATTTTTCTGGGCTTGGTTATCAATATATATTTTTGTTTATGATTGTAAATTTGCTAGCTACAAATTTTTTCTATAATAATCTGATTTTGAATAGAAATCTAATTTTAGTCAATGCAAAATAGTAAATTGATTATATTAAGGTTATTTCTTTTCCAAATTGGATGGATTTGGTTGTTGTCTAATTTTGCTATTTCTAAATTCCACGGAACTACTTTTATTATCTTGATCCGTGATTCATGGATGATATCTATTCCATTTATTTTTCTTCTTTTTCAACGGTATATTGAACTGCTTCTGTTAATATTTTATACAGTTTTCTCATTATTTAACTTTTTGATATCAACGGTTTCATATGATGTTACAGTTCTAGCCTACGGCTATCGAAATTTAGCATTTATACTTTTGTGTGTTTCATTTATTTCTAGACCGTTTCAAATTACTAACGAACAAAATGAAATTAAACTTTATAGTTTTGTGATTTATACAGCTTTTTTGTCAGGCTTAGTTTTGCTTTATGATGAATCCATATTAAATTATGTTTTTGATTACGATGGATACTATTCCTCAAAAGGTGTTTCACTGGCAACTGGATTTGGATTTTTTGGTTTAAGAAGACTAATGGATCCATTTTATTCTCCCAACTTACTTGGGACTTTTGCCGCCTCCTATTTTTTAACTAGAACTTTTTTGAATGGTCGCAAGAGAATTGATTATTTAAATATAATTGCTGGAATTGGCTCATTGAGCAAAATATTGTTAATCCCGTTTGTTTTTATTGTTAATAGGAAAAAAATTAATAACGCCTTGTTGCTTGCTTTTATATTTGTTTCTTTTGCTGCTTATTATATTATTGATTTTTTAATTAATGAATTTATCTTTGATGATTTATTGAAATACCATGTTGGCAGTATTGGTGGTCACTTATTTGCCTTAATTTCTTTAGTTAATGATAGCTGGTTGTTAAATTTTTCAGGTATTTTAGGTGCCAGTTCGATTTTTGCGGATTCTAGCACTGGTCTCGAATCTTTATTGGTTTCAATTTTTTTAGATCTAGGTATTTTTTCTTTTCCGCTGATTATTTATTTGATATATTCAATATTGAAAGTGAATTTTCATAGATCACATCTGCTTAATTTCTTTATACTTACAATACTCTTGACTATGACGTCAAATCATCCTATTGTTTTTCTTCCATTGTTATATTTAGTTGTGGGAGTAAAGAAATGATAAGATTTTGCTGTTGATCTGACGTTTCTAGTTTTCATAATTTCATTTTTTGAATTTTTAATTCTTCACTAACCAATTTGTTGATTGATTCATTATGAATGAGAAAAAAAAAATATCTGTTATAGGTATAGTTGGACTTCCTGCAAATTATGGCGGCTTTGAAACCCTTGCAGATAATTTGGTGAAGAGAATTTCTCTAGATTATAATTTGGAAGTGTATTGCTCAGCAAGTAATTATTCAAACAAACCTAAACTTTACAATGAAGTAATCCTTCATTACATGCCATTCAAGGCCAACGGTTTCCAATCATTAATTTACGATCTTATTTCTACGCTGCATGCTTGCTTTATTCGTAAATCTAATTGTTTACTGATTTTGGGTGTTTCTGGTGCGTTTATTTTTCCCTTTATTAGACTGTTTACTAAAGCGAAAATAGTTGTTAACGTTGACGGTATTGAATCTCGGCGTGCTAAATGGGGGGGCTTTGCCAAATTAACTCTTCGATTGTTGGAATTTTTGGCTGTTAACTTTGCGAATATCGTAGTTGCTGATAATGAAGAAATAGTTAAATACATTGAACATAAATATAATAAGAAATCTGAGCTTATAGAGTATGGCGGTGATATCGATTTAGTGGAGTTTTCATCTTCATCTTCTGTACCATCCTTGCCATTCAAATTTGTTAACGACTATTATTATGCGATATGTCGTATAGAGCCCGAAAATAACATTCAAATTATTTTAGACGCATTTCAAAACAGCTCCCGAAATTTAATTTTTGTTGGAAATTGGCAACATTCTAAATATTCATGTGAATTATATCTTCGATATTCCAATATTGATAATATTCAATTGTTAAACCCCATCTTTAATAAGGTTCATCTTCACCTTTTCAGATCTAATTCAATTGGGTATATTCATGGTCATTCTGCAGGTGGAACAAACCCTTCATTGGTTGAAGCTTTACAGTATGATTCACCAATTTTTGCTTTTGATTGTTCATTTAATAGAGCCACTTTAGAAAATTCTGAATCTTACTTTATGAGCAGCGATGATTTAAATTCGACCTTGAGTTTGAATTATTCTTCAAAGGTTGATCCATCATTTCGTTCAATGCTAAGGCAAAGGTATAGTTGGAATCGTATTGCAGAAAAGTATAAGGCGCTGTTCAAATGAAAATTTCAATTATTGAGCCACTTGGGTCTAATGGTGGTTTTTATTATTATAATTATGGATTCTGCGACTCTTTGAGAAAAATTAATCCGGCTATTGAATTATATTCGGCCGGTGAAAATCTTGTTTTTTCTGGAGTTGTTTTTTATAACTATTTTAAGTTTTTGCAGAATAAAAAATTAAATATTCTCATTAGATCTTTGGGGTTGTTATTTGGTTATTTTTTTACATTTCTAAGGATATTTGTATTTCGTCCTAATTTGGTGGTGATACATATTTTTCACTTTGACATAATCGATTTAATCCGAATTGGAATTCTTAGATTGTATGGGTGCGGTACTTTATGTGTTGTCCATGATTGGGATGATCTAAATTATGTTTCTAATTCTAGAAATAAGAGATTGTTGAAGATTATAATTTCAAGCGATAAATTTATTTTGGCTACTCACAGCGATCAAGTCCGAAGGCTGGCATCAAATTATTTTAATAAAAATGTCTTTATTTATCCTCACTATGATTTTACTTCGAATCTCATTGCGGAGAATGGCTTTTTTTCTGATTTTACCTATGATTTTATTTTTTGGGGCAATGTAAAGAAGAGTAAGGGCGTTGATTTGATATTGGAATCGGCCAAGATTTTATCGAAGAATCACAATTTTAAACTGCTTATTGCTGGTAGATTTCACGGCAATTATTTATCTGAAGTTGTTGATTATGTGAAGTCCAATCACTTATCGGTTTTCATTGATGTTGTGGATGGCTATATTCCTGATGCCGAGTTAAGTGATTATGTTGCCAGATCGAGATGTGTTTTGTTGCCTTATAAAATGGGCTATAGTAGCGGAGTTGTTTTGCGTGCGATTGATTTCAATAAAGATATTATTGCCTCTGACTTGCCTTGTTTTTCTAAGTACATAACTGATAGTGTTAACGGTTTACTTTTTTCTACTAATGATTCATATGATTTGTCTCGAGTTATGTCACGTTATCTAGTTGAATCTTTCTCTTTTGATGTTAGTCTCCTGAAGTGCAAGATAATTGAAGCTAATGATATAACTCTTTATCCAGAACTTTGGAATATCATTTTGAAACTTGATGGTAATCGTCCCCTAGAAGCAAAGGTGTGAGAAGTAGAATTTTTTCCAATGGAAGAAGTTCTATATGAAGAGATCAAATTTCAGTGACAGTCAGATTTAGACGCTGTCAAGCGTGTTGAGGCTGGCATCGGCTTTCTATACAGTTGCCGCGATCTGGGCATCAGCACCGCTACCTTTTACAAATGGCGGACTTAGTACGGCAGTATTTATGTTTCCATGATGTCGCGCATGAAAAAGCTCGAAGAAGAAAACCGCCGGCTGAAGAAGATGTACCTTGAGGAAAAGCTCAAGGAAGAGATCGTCTCGGTCGCGCACGAAACAAAGTGGTGAGGGCATCTCGCCGAAGAGAGATGGTCAAGAAGGCGGTCACAAAGCGAGGCGCGTGCATTAGGGTTGCCTGTGCGCCGTTTCGTATCAGCGAATCTTGCTACCGCTACGAGCGCAAGCTCGATGCTGAGAATGATGAAGTTGCCAATTGGTCGATCCGATTGACAGATAACCATCGCAATTGGGGCTTTGGCCTTTGTTATTTGTACCTGCGTAATGTGAAGGGCTTCAAATGGAACCACAAACGTGTGTATCGGATCTACAAAGAGCTAGAACTGAATTTGCGGATCAAGCCGCGCAAACGACTTGTGCGTGAAAAGCCAGAGGTCTTGACGGTACCGCACGGCATCAACCAAGTGCGGTCGATGGATTTAATGCACGACCAACTGGAAGATGGGCGAACATTTCGATTGCTCAACGTCATTGATGATTTCAACCGTGAGGTAATTGGCATGGAGGTTGACTTCTCGCTGCCGTCAGAGCGCGTGATACGGGAGCTCAAGCAAATCATTTCGTGGCGGGGTAATCCAGAAATGATTCGATGTCACAACGGGTTGGAATACATGAGTGCGGCCATACAAACATGGGCGCAAGAGATGGGGGTCAGGCTTGAATACATTCAACCTGGTAACCCACAACAGAACGCTTATATTGAGAGGTTCAATAGGACGGTGCGATATGAATGGGTGTCACAGTACTATTGGTCAGACTTGGCAGAGGTGCAAGACTTTGCGACGAAGAAGATGTGGTCTTACAACCATGATCGCCCAAACATGACCTCGGGTGAATTCACCCCTAAACAGCGGTTAGCCATGGCTGCGTAACGTTTCTACTTCTGCGACCCTTGCAAAAGGGGACGATTACCAATTGCGCAGCAATTGCATGAGGCAAAACTAGTGGAGGGTGGATCGCCAGATGCTGCAGCCCGCTAAAGCCGCATATCGATCATCAGGGTTTATAAACGAAGGTTTGAAACTTGGTAAATCTTCATATCAACCAGTCTTTAAGCGCCAAACAGCCTTGAGTTTTGCCATCTGGACACTTGTATCAGGGTTCTCGGCAGCCTTTCGCATAGTGCGCCTGATAAACGCCACCAACACACCCAAGAACAGACCAGCAAAAGCCGCCATCAAAACAATGATGGCTCGCTTAGGCTTTGACTTGCGCTCAGGCGGCAAAGCAACATCAACCTGCTGAATCAGCGGGCCCTCTTTGGCCTCGTCCACCCGGGCAGACTCGTACTGAGCCACCAGTACGCCCATCATGGCTTCACGAGCTTTAATGTCGCGGTAAGACTTCACAGCCAACTGCTGCAGCGGAGAAGACTTTTCGTCAGCTCCGCTACCCTGCTCGAGTTTTTTGAGTTGCAAGCGAAGTGCTGCAAGCTCACCCCCCAAACGCTGAACATCGGGGTTTTGTGGGGTGGCAAATGAGCCCATAGCGGCAAGCTGCACTTCTTTGGCTGCAATTTGGGCGCGCATTTCAGCCCCCGCTCTGACAGAGGTTTCAGCAATGACCGCCGTAACTTGCATGCCCGACTTTTCTTTTGCAGCTCTGAAATTTGCTTCAGCTTCGGCCAGTTCATTTTGTGTTTTTGTAATGGCCTGCTCGTAAAACACCCTGCGTTGCTGAGCATCTGTGACAGCCAACCGCCCCAATAAATTGCGTAACTCTTCTACATGTGCGTTTGCCAACTTGGCGGCAAACTCTGGGTCTTTGTCGTCAGCCTCGATGGTGATGAGGCCTGCTTTTTTGTCTGAAGCGATTTTGACCACCTGCTTCAAATGCTCACGTGTCTCAAAAATGGTTTTCTTTTCGTACTGCTCTTGAAGCTTGAGCTTTTCAATGACAGCCTTTTGCAAACTCTCGCCCTGCATAAAGGCAATATACATCTCATCAGGGCTTTTGATGCCAGCTGCACCGCCGGCCAGCCCAGCCAAAGCTCCGAGACTGGCCAAGGCAGAGGCGGCGCCACTTTGCTGCTGCTGAGGGGGCATCATGACGGTTTTGGCGGTAAAAATGGGCGTCATCAGCAAACTCACCACAATGGCCAAGGTGGTGGTAATTGCAGGTATCGCGAAAAGCGTTTTCTTTTCTTCGCCCAAGGCAATGGCCAAATCGAGAAGACTGATTTCGTCTTCTTCCATTGAATCAACAGAGGTGTTTGAGGTTTGCTCAGACATAGTCAGCCTTAGTAACCCAAAGCCTTGAGGCCCGCAGCGCCAAGACCAAGTTGGTAGAAGATTTGCGTGATGTCTTTGGCATTGCGCACCACCGCGCTCCATGTAGCTTCGCGGTCAAGCTTGTCAGGCATGACGATAGAGTCACCCGGCATGACCTTCATGCCGTTGATAGAACCAAACCAACTGCCGTTGCTGGTAAGGGC
>JACCDN010891086.1_pt1 | contig 21435 bp, 18 predicted proteins | sample 7441691 | NCBI WGS metagenome assembly JACCDN01 (sample SAMN15323439, study PRJNA562643) | freshwater metagenome | isolation source: river surface water | place: USA:Blue River Watershed | collected 2017-08-16 | reverse complement strand
CCCAATCCTGACCCCTCACCCAGGATGGGTCAAAGCCCCCCAGCCCATCCAAAACTGACTTTCTAAAGACGCCCAAGTAAACAGTCTCTTTTGGACCAGCTTCGCCACCGACGTGGAAGGCTCCACCACCCAAACCAATTCGATCGTTGTAACCAAAGGCAACCGCCGATTGAAAATCGGTCTTGCCTTTGGCAACCATCATGCCGCCGACATTTGCAGCGCCGGTTTGGTTCAAGATCTCAACCGCAAGCGATGCGTAACCCTCACTCAGCTCAGAGTGAGCATCAACCCGCAAGACCACTTCAAACTTTGCTCTGGCAATCGCGAGGTTTAGAGCAACTGGTGTTATTCCTTCTGGGTTATCAACCAGCTGCAACTTCTCACCAAACTCGGCTTGAAGTTCTTTAGCTATCTCCAAAGTTTTGTCTTTGCTTGGAGCGATTGAAAGAATCAGCTCCATCTTCCCCGGAACACTTTGAGCAAAGACCGACTCAACTGCGGTCCTTAGGTATTGCTCCTCATCCCTCACGGGCATGACAAAAGAGATGTTCTTGAGCTTAGGCATTTTGAATACTGCGACCCAGCGCAATTACCTTCCAGCCGGCAGCTTGCCAACGAGCAACATCCAAGACATTTCGCCCATCGATAACGGTCTTGGTTGCGACCAAGGAACCAAGTAGCTCAGGATCGGCCTCTTTGTATTGCTTCCACTCGGTTCCGAGTATTACTAGGTCTGCCTCGCGAACCGCCTCCACCAACTCAGACTCGCGCCCCAGTGAAGGGTCCTTTTCCGCCAGAGCCGAGAGAGATACTGGGTCGTGAACCGTAACCTCAGCACCTTCGCGACTTAGTCGCTGAGCAATCTCGAGAGCGGGGGAGTCGCGAAGGTCATCGCTGTCTGGCTTGAACGAGATTCCAAGCATGGTCACGCGCTTGCCGCGCACATCTCCGAGTTCACTCTTGGCAAGCTCAACTACTCGGTCGCGCCTGCGAAGGTTGATCGCATCAACTTCTTTCAAAAACTCAACCGCGGATCCAACACCGAGCTCTTCAGCCCTTGCCATAAAGCCACGGATGTCTTTTGGAAGACAACCCCCACCAAAGCCAATGCCGGTCCTGAGGAACTTGTTTCCGATGCGCTCGTCATAGCCGATTGCCTTGGCGAGAGAAACTGCATCGGCACCAGAGACTTCGGCAACCTCAGCCATGGCATTTATAAAGCTGATCTTGGTTGCCAAGAACGCATTTGCAGCAACCTTCACAAGCTCTGCGGTTGGGACATCAAGAACCAGGAAGGGGGTGCCGAGATTCAGAATCGGTGCATAGGCAGTCTTGATCACATTAACGGAGTGCTCATTCCAAGCACCAACGACAATTCGGTCAGGGCAAAGGGAGTCTTCAAGGGCGGTTCCCTCACGAAGGAACTCGGGGTTCCAGACCAGGTTCACGTCAAACCCTGCGATCTCAGACATGACCCCCTGGAGCTCGGTTGCGGTGCCAACGGGAACAGTTGACTTGCCGGCAACAACGGCATCGGGTCTCAAATGAGGGGCAAGTGCTTTGGCAGCGGCCATCACATAAGAGGTATCAGCCGCATCGCTGCCTTGGCGCTGCGGGGTGCCAACACAGATAAAGTGCAGGTCGGCGCTCGCAGACACATCGTTGTGCTCAGCTTGGAAAGTAATCTTCCCGGTCTTTAGGACACGAGTAAGTGCCTCATCGAGACCCGGCTCGTGAAAAGGGAGCACGCCTGATTTCAAAGCCTCAAGCTTCTTCGCATCAGGCTCAATGCCTACGACCTCGTGACCGAGCTCTGCCATAGCTACTGCGTGTGTGGCCCCCAGATATCCAAGGCCTATTACCGATACCTTCACAGACACGGAGTCTACCGAGCAAAACCTAAATAACAGCTGACCGTAACGGCTATTGACTAGGGGCGTATAGTGATTTTTGTATGGCAAACATTGAAGACCCAAAGGCATTTGGGGAAGACCCACTAGAGCAGCTCCTGGACGAGGAGTCTGACGAGGAGTTTGGTCTGCCCGAATTTCGGGAACACTTTGCCGATTCTCTGACTCCAGCCGTTCTGAAGGACTGGACTGCCAAAGACTTCGCGAGCATTTACGTTCGCTTTCGCCCACACCTAGAGCGTCATGCTCGTCGCTACCTGCAGAACCCCTCACAGGTTGAAGAGGTGGTTCAGGATGCTTTCCTATATCTAATGACTTCGCTCCCAGAACTCGACTCTGAGCTTGGAGTCTTGAAGTTCCTAAAGTGGAAGACCAGGCTTTTGGCTCTCGACGTGATTCGCGCCAACAGCCGAGCAACCATGGCTCCAATTGATGACCAGCCAGAGTTTGCATCCAACGACCCAGAGATCGGTCAGGACCTGGAGCGTGCTGAGGATGCAGCAATTGTTTCCATGGCGCTGGCGAAGTTGCAGCCTCGCCACCGCGAAGCTCTGATCGCAACTCTCTACGAGGAAAAGCCACAAGAGGTTGTTGCAGCTCAGATGGGCCTCAGCGACAACGCTTTCCGACAGCTGCTGTTCCGTGCTCGTTCGGCATTCAAGAAGGCACTTATCGGAGAGGCAGAGACCGCAGGTCTTTCGATGTCTCAGATTCTCTCTATCGCTGCTCGCAAGGCAGCCGCCGAGAGTGGCAAGTACATTTCAGCAGCCGGAGCATTCTTGCTCGTGCTCGCAATCTCAATTGGCGTGCTGCCGAACCTCTCACCAACTGTTACCGAGCAGCAGGTCTCTGCACCGGAGCCAACCATCACTTCGCCTTCAGAGCCTTTCGAGGTTGAGTTTTCCGAAGTAGAAACCCCAAATGCTTCGTTGGAGTCGGTTGCTGAATTAGCACCGCTGGCAGATGATGAAACCATTGTTCTTTCAGCAAATACTTCCACATCGACGGTGAAGAGCGATGAGCAGTTCTACGGTGTAAATCTGACTTCTGAGCGTGATCTACTCAAGAGCATGGTTCAACCGCTTCTGAGCACGCGAACCCTGAATGCCCTCGCTGCTGGAGATAAGGGACAAATTCTTAGTTCCACAGCGCAAGAAATAGTTGTAGAGAATACGGCCGGCCTGCGCGCCAATGTGACCTATGACCTAAGCACCGAAAACGGTATCCAGTCCGCTTACTTCGAATTCAAGGTTGGTGACGCTTTGTTCTATGCCTTGCCAAAGACCTGGGCTGCACTGAAGCGTGTCGATGAGAACGGAAACACTGTTCTAATGCTCGGAGCAACTGATCTGATTGTCGGAAACGTTGACGGAAAGCTTGGCGATTTGGTTCTCGACAACACCGTTCTAGGTAGCGGCAAGATCCGTCTTGAAATTGTCCTTGACGCTGTATCGTCGCCTGTCACCTCCTCACTAACTATCAAGCGCGATTACTAACCAAAAGCAATGAGACCCTCCAGGGGCTCAAACTTTTTTGTATCCAAATCGTAATGTCTGGACATTATGTCCGTTATCTTGGACTAGAGGGTGTGTGAGCTCCTGCTTGGTTGGTGCTTGCTCGCTCTCAAACCAATCGGCCCAAAGGCCAATTGGAAACCAAGAAAGAAAGAGAACGAATGTTCAAGAACACGACTCGTAGGGGTCTTGCGATTGCTTCTGCTCTATCACTAGCGTTCGCAGGTCTGGTCTCCGCACCAGCTTCAGCAAACGTTGCGTTTGAGCTAAAGCCTTCAGCAGGTACCAGCTACAACACGTTCGTGACTGAGACCTTCACCCTTGAGACCGTTTTGGGTTCAGCTAACCCATCCGGCGGCGCTCAGCTGAAGTATGCAGTTTCGAAGGCGTCGGGTTTCGCAGTTGACGCAGTGTCGAGCACTGACTCAGCAGCAACCCTGACCGACAAGGAGGTCCTATCTGGATCGACCTCAAAGGTAATCAGCGCAGCAGGTGCAACTCAGACCTCTCGCAACTACTTCCGTCTAGCAGTAGACAACGCTAGCTCCGCATCGTCCTCAGTAACCGTTACCGTCACCGCCTTCATCGACGTTGACAACGACGGTGTAGTTGACACTGCTGAGCCTCAGTCTGCACAGACCGTTTCCTTCAAGAAGTACTCAGATGTTGCGTCCGTTGTGACCGTGACTCAGGGTGCTGAAGGCGACACCTCTGTAAAGGCAACCGCAACCTTCACCGACATTAACGCGAGCCAGCTTGTGGCTGCTGAGTCTAAGGTGCTGTTCACCATTGCTGGTGCGGCTTCAAACTCCGCAGTTACTGCAACCGACGGCGTCTACTCTGACACCATTGCCTCCCCAGGCTTGGTCAAGGACTCGACCGTATCGGCAGTTGCTAGCTACCGCGGCACTCAGATCGGTGCAGCTTCTGCAACCATGACCGTTACCAACAAGACTGTAAAGGCCCTAACCCTTTCAGCTGTTACCGGTGACAACGTGATTGCTAGCGGTTCTGCTGCAGCCAAGGCACGTCTAAACACCTCATTTGCCCTCAAGGCAAATGTTAAGGACGCTGCAACTACTACCGCATCCGCAGTTGCTGGTGCTGATGTAGTTTTCGAGGTTTCTACCTCTGCAACCCTGACTGCTACCAAGACCCTTGCTGTCAACGGAACCACCTACACCTCAAGCACTTCGCTACCAAAGACCCTGACCATTAAGTCAGACGCCTCTGGTGATGCAGTTGTTACCTTGTTGCCAACTGGTTTCTCAACCTCTGACACTGTGACCCTGATTGCCAAGTCTCAGAACAACACCACCCCAAACATGGTGGTTAGCTTCGAGACCGCAACCTACACCGTCACCAGTGACACCCACGGCTTCCTAAAGGTTGCCGGAGGTTCTGAGTTCACCGTGAACTACTCGGTCAAGGACCAGTGGGGTGTTCTAACCACCAAGGCAGACCGTATCTCGGCTGCTTACGCTGGTACCACCAAGTACGTAAACCTAGCTGCTGGTAAGGCTGCTGTTTCATTCACCGCTACCACCTCAGCTGGCTCACTAAACGTGACCAACGGTGCTCTCGAGGAGCAGAACAGCTCAACCCTTAACTGGTCTTCAGTTGCAGGCGCGACCCTTGCGGGTAACGTCGCAGTTCTAGTTACCACCACCGCAGACAGCTTCGATGTAAGCCCAGTTGCTACTGCAAGTGCAAACATTGCACGTGCTACCTCCTCTGGCGACATCAAGCTAACCAACGCTGTTTCACTGACTGGATCAGTCAACAACGCTGGTGCAAAGGTGACCGTAACCGGTACCGGAGTTAAGTTCGCTGCTCCTGGTGACAAGGCTGTTTCAGAGGGTTCAATCTCTCTAAACACCGACGGTTCAGGTAACTTCACCGTTTCTGCTTACGTACAGAAGGCTGGCACCGCGACCATTACCTACACCGTAGGTACCGCGACCAAGTCAACTGTTGTAACAGTTGCTGTTCCTGCTGGCACTGAGGGTAGCGTTCTTGACGTAACCTCAAACGCTGCCGGAAACACCATTGAGCCAGGCAAGACTGTTGTAGCCAAGATCTCCCTAAAGGATGAGTTTGGAAACGCAGTTGAGGCAAAGGACAGCGGCACCGAGTCATTCGGTGTCACCGTAACTGGCCTTGGCTTTGTTGGAACCCTTCCAACAGCTCTAAACAGCTCTGGTGAGGCGACCGTAACCGTACTGCTAGGTTCTGCTGACGAGGGCAACCTTGTTATCACCGCTACCTACTCAACCGATGGCACCACTGCCAAGGCAATCACCAAGGTTCTAACCATTGCTGTTGCTAAGGCTGCTGCTCCAGAGGTTAACGCAGTTATCGGTACCTACAACGGACGTGTAGCCGTTCGCGTTGAGAACGCGAAGGGCGCAGTTGTTTCCGTGAAGATTGGTGCACGTTGGTTCAAGTACACCTCTCTGAACGACAACTACCTGTTCAGCCGTAAGAACGTTGTTGGCCGCACTGTTCCAGTTGCCGTTTATGTAAACGGTCAGCTAGAGAACGTTGCAACCATCACCGTCAAGTAGTTTCACTACTCTCCAAAAACCGATAACCCCCCTGCTTGCAGGGGGGTTATCCATTTAAGTTCTCGGCAGAAACCGGAGGACCTAGGTTTATCTCAAACTGTCGGGGGGGGGGGTAGTTTTTGCAATAAGCCCTAGGGCCTTACCCTTTTTCGAAGCTTCCCCTCTGCTACTAACTCCCAACGCTCGATAAATTCTGACTGTCTCTTGACGAATGGTTGATTCGCTCAGCAACATGGCACGAGCGATCTCGGCGTTTGTTTGGCCTTGTGCCATGTATCCCAAGACTTGGCGCTGGCGCTCAGTGAGCTCATCAGGGTTACCCTCGGTCTTGAAGCCAGCCTGTCTCACGTTTAGACCATTCATGTCCAAGTAGAAGGCGCCTAGTTGAGCGAGGATGTTTTTGGTTGGCTCATCAAGCGGGGCGACCTTTTTTCCAGAGATTAAAACGAGGCCACCCACAGGAGCGAGGGATTTGTAGAAGGGGAATACAGTAACGAACCCTGACCCGTGCTCAAAGCTGCCGTGGCTCTTTGAACCCAAAGCTTTAGCTACGGGATTGTCATCCCAAAGGGAGAGATTCTCGGGGATTGAGTAGTTGATCCCGTAGCTGGCAATAGTTCTCAAGTTTCCCTTGTGGTCAATTGCAACCAGCTGAGCACCAGAGGTTGCTGCCGACAAGAAATCGGAATGAACGATGTTTCTACAAAGCTCATAACTATCAGACGAAGAAGTGAAGACACCGGTGGCGTCCTCTAGAAGCTGCAGAGCAGACATTCAAACCCCCTGAGTTTTATTGCCTATGCATAAGTTAAGGACTGGACATTCCTTTTCACGAGTGGCTTTTGTCCCCCATTTGAGTGTTGTCCAGACATTACTCAGACATGTCCAAATAGACTCCCTACCCCCTTAGTAACGAGCAGATAACGCCTCTGGTTACCTAAAGCTGTAAGAGTGGGCCATCTCCTGCTTGGTTGGTGGTGACTCCTTCTTACAGCCTGGATTCAAATGGATCTGGGTAAACCAAGAAAGAAAGAAAAATATGACTAAGAACTCGACTCGTAAGGGTCTTGCGCTTGGTGCCATCGCGGCAATGCTTGTGTCTGGATTCACTTCAGCACCTGCTTACGCGAACGGTATTGACAACGGCTTCGTGTCGTTGGCACCACTGACCGGTACTGAGTACACAGTCATTGCTGGAGCTGGTCACAGCTTCAAGCTGACTGCGAACAACGCAAGCACTCTAACCGTTGGTAACTTGAAGTTCCTCGTTACCGACTCGTCTGGCGACGTGGAGCCTGGAGTAAGCACTTCAGGTCGAATCGCGGGAGCGGTGACTGCTTCAGATGCTGCCAAGACGGCTGTATCTGCATCTTCAACGGCAATGACTTTCACTACAGATGCGGCATCAGGAGTTCGCACTGGTCAGAGAATCTCGTTTGACACCGATTTTCGTGTTGCCCCTACCGGAGCAGACCAGAGAATTTCTACAACCAACTCATTTGTAGTTTCCGGTACCTCTGCCAACTTCCAGAACTTCACTATTGGTCGTTCAGGTGCTGTCGTTGCGGACTCTTCTACGATCAGCGCTGGGGCGAAGATTCGCGTTCTCCGTGAGGCTCGTAATGCAGCAGGCACCGCCTACGTCGTTGACACGGGAACTCGCACGTCCGACAGCACTCTTGAGCTCGTTGCACCAAGCGGAGACACCCGCGAGGTCACCGTTCAGGCTTGGGTTGACACCAACCTGAACAACGTGATCGACTCGACCGAGTATGTCTCCCCTGTTCGCACCGTTAAGTTCATCAAGTCCTCAGAACTTTCTGTTGCGACCGCGATGACTGTGGTGCCTGGCGATGTGTCGCTCTCTGCGGTCGTTACAACCACCCCAGTCCTGAACGGACAGCAGGTTTTGGCTAACGACGCGAAGGACATTAACGTGAAGTTCACCCGCCAGGGTTCGGCTGTAGCTCTATTCAGCGACGCCGCGACTCCAGCAGTATGGAGCGACACGGCCAAGACTTTCACAGTTCGCGTAGCCCTTACTGCGGGCGCTAACGATGTGGGTGACACTCAGTTTGATGGAGCTGGCACCAACGTTTCGTGGAGTCTAGCTGTGCCAAGTGCACCTACAACCGTCTCTGCGTTCGCTACAACATCAAAGGCGGTGACTGTTACCACCAACATTGATCACAACCTCCGTGTTGGTGACAAGGTCACTTTCCGTGCGGCAGCCGGCGCCGACATCCAGGGTCAGCAATTCACCGTGGCTTCTACCCCAGCTGCAAATAGGTTTACTTTTGCCACTGCAACTGTGAGCACGGCTGTAGCAGCAGATCCAACCGCTGCAAACACTGGTTACACCGTAACCACTTATGCAACCTTCCAGACAGCACTAATTGACCGTGCAATTCCGGGAACCTACACCGCTGAGGCGTTTGTGAACGGTGCTGCGGCAACTGGTGCCAAGGTTGAGGCGACTGCTGTTGCAGCATCCTCCGCTGATGTACAGTTTGCAACAGTCCAATCTGCATCAGTCAAGGGAACCGATGACGAGGCTTCGGCTGATGTAAAGAAGGGAACTCTGGCTGTTCCAGTTACAGTTACCGTCCTAGATGCAGATGAGGCAGCTGTTTCAGCAGGTCGTCCTGTTGTAGTTACCTTTAGCACAGCTGTTACCGGCGTGAAGGTCAACGACAAGACCGGTTCTCAGACCCTAAACACCGACGCTAACGGTCAGGTAACCCTAACCGTTACTTCGCCTTTGGGTTCAGTTGGAACGGTTAACATCACTGCGACTGCAGAGAACAAGGCTGCCCAGACGTTCGCCCTTAACTGGGTGGAGCAGTCTTACGGCCTAGTTGACTTCTCCGGTACCGCAGGTTCGACCATCTCGGATGAGGTGACTCGCACCGTTGTAAAGGGTGGCAGCCACACGCTTGATCTCGCAGTAATGGACCAGTGGTTTGCAGTGGCACCATCCGCTGACTACCGTTTGGTTGTTACTGGTTCAGGAACGGTTGAAGGCATCAAGGCTCTGACCAACGGCAAGGCATCTGTAGTAATCACGGACAACGGTATTGCTTCGCCAATGCTTACCACTGTGACCCTGCAGAAGCTAACTTCGGGAACTTGGGCTGCTGTAGGTCGCTGGGTTGTAACCACCGTTGTTACCTCAGCTACTCCGTCAGTAGTTCTAGGTGCTAACGGCTCAACTCTTTACAGCTCTACAGCTGTCAAGCTGAGCTCAGAAGTCGCCAAGAAGTCCGTGGTTGAGCTCGACACTCGTCTGTCGACCGCTACTGCACCTGCTTACGTGAACAGCGCGTTCATCGCAGGTAAGGTTCAGAACGCAGCAAGCAGTGCTGGCTTCAACGGTGCTTCTGTGACCGTAACTGGACCTTCGGACATCTTGTTCTTCGACGGCAACGTTTACAAGCGTGGCTCGATCACCATGATTGCAGATGCTAATGGTCAGTTTGATCTGAACCTGTACTCGACTACTGCACAGAAGGACACCGTAATTACCGTGACCTCACTAGGCAAGTCCGCAACCACAAAGGTGACCTTCACTGGTGCAACCTCTGATGGTGTAGGTGCGAAGCTAGAGATCACCGCTCCTGCGAGCGTTGCTCCTGCAAGCACCCTCCAGGTAAAGGCAAAGCTAACTGACACCTTCAGCAACCCAGTTGCTGCTGCTGTGAAGGTTTCCTACACCGGTCCTGGAATCACCTTTGGTGCACTTCCAACCGCAACTGACAAGGACGGCGAGCTAATGTTCTCTGCCCTTCTAGGTGGCGGCGACACTGGCAACGTAGTAGTAACCATCTCCTACGACCAGAACGGTGACGGCGACTATGCAGACGCTAAGGACATCGTTGTTTCGAAGACCATTGCAATCGTTACTCCAGCAGCTCCAGCAGCTCCTGAGGTAAACGCTGTAATCGGCTCCTTCAACAACCGTGTTGCAGTCCGCGTAGAGAACGCTAAGGGCTCTGTTGTATCCGTCAAGATTGGTGCACGCTGGTTCAAGTACACCTCTCTAAACGACAACTACCTGTTCACTGTTCGCTCTGTAAAGGGTCGTACCGTTGCAGTTGCTGTTTACGTGAACGGCACCCTAGAGAACGTTCAGACCATTACTGTCAAGTAATCGGTTCTAACAACTAACTAACCGGATCGGGTGGACCTTCGGGTCCACCCGATTCCCATTTAAGTCATTGGGTCTACTAGTCTTCAGTGGTGTCAAAAAAGGGTCTGATTCTTTTCTTGCTGGCCGGACTCTTCTGGGGGCTTCCTTACTTCTTTATTGTTTGGGCTCTAGAGTCTTTCTCCACACCCACAATCGTTTTTGCTAGAACCCTTCTTGGTGCTTTGGTGCTGATTCCCTATGCCATCAAAGTTGGAGCGATACGGCCAGCGCTGAAGGCCTGGCCTTATGTAGTCTTGTTCGGAGTGCTTGAGATGGTGGTTCCATGGTTTCTCATTACTGAGGCCGGAAAGCACATCCCCTCCGGTCTCTCGGGGCTTCTCGTGGCCACAGTTCCATTTTTCGCAGTTGCCATCATGGCAATCTTTCTAAAGGACAGGTCGGCTCTAAGTCCTATTCCACTCGTTGGCATGATCATTGGATTCGTTGGAGTCATCGCTTTGATTGGGGTCGACTCCCTCCTTGGTCACATCCAGCTTCTTTGGGTAGGAGCTGTTGTAATTGCTGCGCTTGGTTACGCGATAGCTCCGATCATGGCAAATGTGAAGATGAAAGAGGTGCCAACCTCTGGAGTCATCGGCATCAGCATGGCGATGGTGGCAATTGTCTATTCGCCGGCCGCTTTGCAAGAAATCCCATCAGAGCTGGCAGTTCAGCCGACCGCGCATGCCTGGGTTGCGTTGATCGTGTTGGGTTTAGTTTGTTCCGCACTGGCCTTCGTGATTTTCTTTGAACTTCTAAAAGAAGTTGGGCCGGTGAAGGCAAGCCTTATCACATATGTGAACACTGCAGTTGCGTTACTGCTTGGCATCATCTTCCTAAGCGAGCCTGTGACACCAGGGCTACTTCTAGGAATCCCCCTAATCTCCATCGGCCTCTACCTCAGCGCAAAGAAGTAGTTTGGGAACAGCAACCATTGTTATGGAGTTCAAATAGACGTGAGTAATTCAATTTCAAAGCCAGCAGCCACCATCGTTCCTATCTCTCCCCTGATTGCCAATCGATGGAGCCCCAGAGTCTTTGATTCAAACCATGAGCTTTCTCATGGCGATGTATTGGCTCTAGCCGAGGCCGCTAGATGGTCACCCAGTTCAAACAATGCCCAGCCATGGAAACTGTCAATTCTGACCCGAGGCTCAGAAAGGTTCGAGGCTGTCTCCACATCTGGGCTGACAGGGTTCAACCAGACCTGGGCTCCAAATGCTTCGGCGTATGTTGTTGTGATGGCTGACCAGGTACGACCAGATGGCAACCCCTGGGACAAGGCGGTGGCCTACTACAACGCAGGGCTGATGTCTGCTCAGGTGGTTTTTGAGGCAGAGTCAATGGGACTAAAGGCTCACTACATGGGGGGCATTGTCCACGATGAAATTGAGAGGATTCTCTCTGTTTCCGGTGTGTGGATTGTGAATGTCATAGCGATTGGACTTCAAGGCGACATTGCCAACGTATCTGCAGAGCTCCAGGAGAGAGAGCTGGCGCCTCGGTCACGCAAGGAGCTCGCCGAGATTATCCTTCACGGTTTAGACTGATAGCTCTCGAGATTAGACTTTCAGGGTGCCAACAAGTTTTCGGGTGTCTGTAACCAGCGACATCGTCGGTTGGTTTGATCAAATAGGCCCAATTCTTTTCTACACAGCGGTCTTTGGTCTTGTCTTTGCCGGCACAGGACTCTTCATCGGCGCTTTCATCCCATTCATCACAGGTGACTCCCTGGTATTTGCCGCTGGATTGGTTTCCGCAGCCCACCAAGACTCAATCAATATCGTTGTGATGGTGGTTGGTGTTGGTATAGCTGCTTTTCTAGGCGATCAAGTGGGATACACCTTGGGCAGGCACTACGGTCGCCCCTACCTCGATAAACGCAAAGGCCAGTGGATTCAGAGGGGTATCCAGCGTTCAGAGCAGTTCTATGAGCGATATGGCTGGTGGTCAATTGTTGTGGCGAGGTTTATCCCTTGGGCCAGGGTGATTATCCCAGCGCTGGCTGGTATTGGTCGCATGAACTACTACAAGTTCTTTTCTGCAAATCTTGTGGGGGCCTTGCTCTGGGGGAGCGGACTCACTCTTGCCGGGTATTTCGCCTATTCGATTCCATGGGTGCGCTCCACGGTCTATGCAATTGCGGTTGTGGTTATTGGCATGAGTATCATCGCCGGCTACCGCACTTGGAAGGCAAACCGCGAAAGCTAGTTGCTGATTCTGAAATCAGCCAAATCCTCAGACTTCTCTACCATGTAAAACTCATCTTCCTGCGCGGCCCAGATGCCCCAATAATCATCGAACAAACCCGAGTCCCTGTCATGGAAGCGGCATTTTCGCTCACTCTCGCTGGCCTCGACCCAGATTCTCAGGTGCGCTGATTCCGATGCCACTTTGGATAGCGAACCACAGCCCTCGATAATCAGAGTGTTGCCTCCAAGGAATTCTCGCCAGCCGTTACCGGGTTCGTGCGGATTGCCTCGTTCACCCTTTGCCCAATCCCAGCATTGCCAGCTGGCCTTAAGGCCGTGACCGAGTGGCTGGAGGATGTTTCTCTCGAGGTAAAGAGACCCTTCCTTCAGCCCTTCCCAGCCGGGATACAAGTCATCCATTGATACCAGAGTCGGTGCAGCCTCGCCCTGTAAGAAGAGCCCATCTCTCAATTGCTGGGCGAATGTGCTCTTGCCGGATCCCGCCCGACCGTCAATCAAAATGACTGGGGTTGAAAATTGATCCGCAAGTTCCAAGGCCTGCTTGGTTATGGCCTCTAATCCCTCGCGGAAATCTAATGTTTTTGGCACTTTTGAAGTCTAGAGCTCCTCGATCAAGACATCTGGGTGCTTGTCAAAGCGGTAACCCTGGCCTCTGACTGTTCGAACAATGTCCTCATAGCCAGCAATCTTTGATCGCAATCTTCGAACGTGTACATCGATGGTCCTGGCGTTGGGTGTTGGCTCACCGCAGCGGTCTGCGATCGATGCAATGTCGTTTCTCGTCACAGTCTCACCTGTGTTTTCAATCAAGAATGCGAGAAGTTCAAACTCCTTGCAGGTGAGAAGAGCATTTCGGCCGTCAACAAATAAGCGTCTGCGAGTTAGATCAACAACGATTCCCTTGGCAGCACGCTCCTCTTCTTGAATCGGCTGAAGCTTTTGCTTGGTTGCTCTTGGCTCGTGCAGCGCAAGGCGCGTAATGTCCAGGTTTCGCCCTGGAGCATCCGCTGGTGCTAGCGCGACCGTCGCATAGGTCTCAGAGGCTTTCTCTGGCACAAGCTCTGCAATTGTTTGCTTGAGAGCCGCCGCGATCTCCTGGAGCGATACACCGGCCTCTTCTGCATCTGACTCTGAGATTCCCACGTAGAGGGCGAATCCCTTGATCTCGGTCTTGGTGTTTAGCTTTACTGACATTTGGCTCAATTCCTTTTTGTGTAGTGTGCGGTTTGCGATGCACGAATCACGTGCGTTTGTCGGGGTGCTGGTGCCTTTGGGCTAATTCGTGAGCGGTTGAATTAGCGGCACATACACATGCACATACACATCGAGCAGGACATCATGGCACCCTCAGGTGCTCCGTCTAGCTGTGCTCGAGTAGTCATTGCGCAATAGTTTGCGGAAGATTGCAAACTATGTCAAATCATTACGAATTGTTTCGATGTCTCCGAAGGTAGGCTTGTCGTATCCGTCGGGGGGTTTCCCCAGCAAACTGGAGTCAAGTTGAAAAAAGCACTGATTATTGGAATCACCGGTCAGGATGGTTCGTACCTAGCCGAGTTGCTTCTCGAGAAGGGTTACGAGGTTCATGGCCTGATAAGACGGGCTTCAACCTTTAACACCGCGCGCATCAACCACCTCTATCAAGATCGCCACGATGGTCAGCCCAGAATGATTCTGCACTACGGCGACCTGTCAGATGGTTCTCGCCTGGTCTCCCTGATTGCCGAACTCCAGCCAGAAGAGATCTACAATCTTGGCGCCCAGTCCCACGTTCGCGTGAGTTTTGACGAACCTGAATACACCGGCGATATCACCGGTGTTGGAACAACTAGAGTCCTTGAGGCCGTTCGCCTGGTTTCTCCTCAGAGTCGCTTCTATCAAGCATCCTCTTCGGAGATGTTTGGTGCTACACCTCCTCCTCAGAATGAAGAAACCCCGTTCTACCCCAGGTCTCCGTATGGTGCGGCGAAGGTTTACTCCTACTGGATGACCAAGAACTACCGCGAGGCCTACGGACTCTTCGCAGTCAACGGCATACTTTTTAACCACGAATCACCACGTCGTGGTGAAACCTTTGTGACCCGCAAGATCACCAGAGCTGCAGCACGGATCAAGGCAGGTGTTCAAAAGAAGCTTTACCTCGGCAACCTTGACGCGGTTCGTGACTGGGGCTACACCCCTGAATATGTGGAGGGTATGTGGCGAATGCTCCAACATGACAAGCCGATGGACTACGTGCTCGCTACCGGGTATGCCGCAACCATTCGCGACTTCCTAGACCACACCTTCCAGCACTTGGATTTGGATTGGCAAGATTTTGTTGAGTTTGACTCTCGTTACCTTCGCCCTACCGAGGTGGATGCTCTTATCGGGGATGCCTCCCTCGCTGAGCGAGAGCTTGGTTGGAAGGCGCAGACCATGACTCCGGACCTAGCACGAATCATGGTTGAGGCTGATGTAGAGGCACTGAAGCATGAGGGTTCTGACTGGATCGACAAGCCCAAGTTCCTATGAGTCCAAAGTACCCACTGGATAAATCAGCCAAGTTCTATGTTGCAGGACATAGAGGAATGGTTGGTTCTGCTATCTGGAGGGAGCTGGAGCGTCAAGGCTTCACCAATCTCATAGGAAGGTCTTCGGCTGAGTTAGATCTAACGGATCGGGATGCAGTGTTTGCCTTCTTTGCTGAGGAAAACCCCCGGTATGTGATTCTCGCTGCGGCCAAGGTAGGCGGCATCCTGGCCAACAACACCTATCCAGCTGATTTTCTCAGTGTGAATCTGCAGATTCAGGTGAACGTCATGGATGCTGCCCTGGAGCACGATGTCGATCGCTTGCTGTTTATGGGGTCAAGCTGCATCTACCCCAAGTTCGCTCCCCAGCCAATCCCAGAAGACTCTTTGCTCACAGGCCACCTCGAACCAACAAATGATGCATACGCAATTGCGAAAATTGCGGGCATCACGCAGGTTCAATCCATAAGGCGTCAGCACCACAAACAGTGGATCTCAGCCATGCCCACAAATTTGTATGGTCCGGGTGATAACTACTCAGAGCAGGGCTCTCATGTGCTACCAGCCCTGATTCGCAGGTTTGAGTCGGCACGACTAACGGGAGCTACATCGGTGACAAACTGGGGAACCGGATCACCCCGTCGTGAGTTTTTGTATGTAGACGATTTGGCGCAAGCGAGCGTTTTCTTGCTAGAAAACTATGACGGTGCACAGCAGGTAAATGTTGGCGTGGGGGAAGATATCACTATCAAGGAGCTCGCTGAGCTAGTCGCTGAAGAAGTGGGCTACACCGGAGACATTCTCTGGGATACCTCAAAGCCTGATGGGACACCGAGGAAACTTTTGGATGTTTCCACGTTGAGTGACATGGGGTGGAAGGCGAAAACGTCGCTCCGAGACGGAATTCGCCTAGCTATTGCCGACTATCGATCAAAAAACCTTTAGTCAGCAACCCCGTAAAGGCGATCTCCCGCGTCGCCAAGACCTGGAACAATGTAGCCGATCTCGTTTAGCTTCTCGTCCAGTGACCCCAAGACAACGTGGACAGACTTATCGGGCCACTTCTTGGCTAGGTGAGCCCTCACGTTCGCTACTCCCTCAGGAGCCCCCAGCAAACACACGCAGGTTGCGTCCTTGGCCCCACGCTCAAAGACGTAGTCGATTGAGTCATTTAGGGTTCCACCGGTTGCGAGCATGGGGTCCACGATGAATACCTGGCGATCCGAGAGATCATCTGGCAACCGGTTCGCATATGTGTAGGGCTCCAGAGTCTCTTCGTTTCGCTTAATGCCTAAGAACCCAACTTCAGCAGTTGGAAGTAGCTTCGTCATGCCCTCCAGCATTCCCAGTCCAGCTCGCAGCACAGGAATGATGATTGGTCTTGGCCGTGAGAGTTTCGCACCCTTGGTCTTCGTAAGGGGAGTCTCAACTTCAACCTCGGTGACATTTACATCTCTGGTGGCCTCATAGGCCAAGAGGGTTACCAATTCTTCAACTAAAAGCCTGAAAATGGGAGACGGGGTTTCCTTGCTCCGGAGAATTGTTACTTTGTGGGTGATGAGCGGGTGACTCGCAACTGTTAGGCGCATCTAACTACTTTACGAGACGGCGCGTGCGTATACTCACCAGTTTCCCAGCAGCCCAGGTTGCGAGTATCACCAGTGGTTCCCACAAAATCCAAAAGAGCTTCGCTAATCCTTCATAGTGCGAACGCCTGACCCTAGATGCTTCCAAGGCCGATGTCATTCTGCGCTTCACCGAAAGTGAGGTTGGATGCCAACGAAACTGGGCTAGCGTCTTTGGGACGTGGATTAGATCCCCTTGGGCTTTGAGGTTTAGAAAAAGATCAAAGTCGAATGCCAGTGCAAAGCGGTTGCTCAGACCAGGGGTAGAGAAAAAGTGCTTGGCACGCATCAAAGATCCTGGCTGGGGAATCAACTGTGGGCCGAAGTTCAAAATTCGAGCAGCCCACTGCCCACTTGGGTTATTGAAGATAACTTTGCCATTTGCGTCGATGTAGTCGCATCCCCCATAGACCATTGCCACATGGGCGCCTTGATCCATGGCGTCGATGGCGGCTTGAAGCGAGCCAGGGGTAAGCAGATCATCATCACCAAGCCATGTAATGAAGTCACAATCTGCCGAAAGGCTCCGAAGTAAACCATCTAGTTTTGCCGCAAGACCAGGTGATTCAGGTTCAACCCGAACTATGGCCTCAGCTGGCAATGCTCGTTTGACCGGTTCAAGCTTGACCTCAGGGCAGCCAACCACAATCTCGAGACTGAAACTACCCTGTTGAGACCTAATCGACTCATAGGCCAGAGGGAGGTACTCGGGTCTGTTGAACGCCGTCGGGATAACCACACCAATCTTTACCACCCCTGGATGGTATTACAGCCAGGACCAACATAGGCTTAGCCCGTGGACTTTGAGCACTTTATGCAGTTAGCCGTCGCAGAGGCGAGGAAGGCTGGTGATGAGGTTCCAGTGGGGGCGGTGCTCATCGACCAAAGTGGCCAGGTTTTAGCATCTGCCCACAATCTTCGTGAATCGAAATGCGATGCCACCTCACATGCTGAGATAGAAGTGATTCGAGAAGCCAATTCCGCAAAGGGAGATTGGCGACTCGAGAACACGACTTTAGTCGTGACATTAGAACCATGCGTTATGTGTGCAGGGGCCATAGTTGCGGCCCGAATTCCAAGGGTGGTGTTCGGCGCTTGGGACGATCGAGTAGGCGCGGCCGGATCCATTTACGACATTCTTCGAGATCCAAGATTGGGCAAGCCGGTTGAAGTTATCTCCGGCGTTTTGGAGCCCGAGTGCAATGCCTTACTGAAAGAGTTTTTTGCCTCACGTCGACCCTGAGCTAAGCTTTCTGACGGTGACGTGTCCGAGCGGCCGAAGGTGCAACTCTCGAAAAGTTGTGTGGGTGAAAGTCCACCGTGGGTTCAAATCCCACCGTCACCGCCATTAATTAGGAGTCCACGGGCTCCTAATTTGCTTTACCGAAAGCCCCGATCAGGACCACGGCAGCCAGCAAAAGAACCATTCCGATCCACTGCAGAGTGCTCAGCTGCTCCCCAAATAGAAGCACTGCACCCGCGGTTGTCACGGCGAGTGAAATACCGATTGTCAACGGAAACGCATAGGTTGCAGGCGTTTTGCTCAAAATATAGACCCACAGAAGGAAAGACAAGGCATACATGAGAGCCCCCAAGCCTCCAGCGGCAAGGGTTTGAATCTGTGTTGAGCCTAGACCTGTGAAGCGTTGCGAGGAGTATCTAAGTAGAAGAACTCCGGCACCGGAAATGATTGCTTGGATCACAATTAGGAGCCACTGCATTAGAGCCCCTTCTGAATCTCAGAGGCAATTGACCTCGACTTCAGGTTTTCTATTAATTCACCTAGGTAGAGACCAATTACCCCAAGCACGAAAAAGTTAATCGAAAACAGCAGCAGAACCGCTGAAGATGTAGATGCCCATCCAGGCACTGTTTGACCTGAGAAAAACATAGTGATTGTGTAAAGGATTCCCAGTAGTGAGAGAAGCCCAAAGAGAAGTCCAAGTTGAATTGAAATCCAGAGTGGCTTGGTGCTAAACGAAACCGTGCTCGATACCAAAAGACCAATCATTTTCTTGAGGGTGTACTTAGAATCGCCAAACGCCCTTTTGTCCGCCTGAAACTCCAATTTGGCACTAGGGAGAGCAAGGCTGGGTATCAACAGCCTAAATACTTTTGGGCCTGGTGGCAGGGCATTGATTGCTTGAACCGCACGTCTGCTCAAGAGCCTGAAGTCTGCAGCCGAGTCTGCAATATCGATGTCTGTAAGGCCTCGCATCAGCTTGTAGTAAAGAGCGGCAGTGGAACGCTTCAGGAGAGAGTCGTCTCTTCGCCTAGGTCGGACGCCGTAAACAACATCCACCTTGGAATCAATCGCAGCCTCCAAGAAGGCCGAAATGTAACGAGGAGGATGTTGCAGGTCTGAGTCCATGGTGAGAACCCAATCGCCTTTGGCGGCTCGAATCCCAGTGTCTAGAGCGGCCTGATGACCGAGATTTATTGGGTGTCTCACGACGCGAAGTTGATTCCACCCCAAAGACGCAACGAGCTCACAGCTTGAATCGACACTTCCGTCATCAACCACTACCACCTCATACGCGATGTCCATCGAATCAAGCGTCTTGCGCAGTTCGCCTAGAAAAGTGCTAATACCCTCTGCCTCGTTATACATAGGCGTAACAATCGACAACCTCATTTGCCCTACCCTCCGATCCACTGACTTGATGAGCACGGAGATGGGTCAGGACTAGCGCCAAAGTGAACACAAAGTACTTGAGAATCTTGGTCTAGGGCAGCCAGAGGGTCGATGTTCCAAGTCGGATTCCCATCTTTGGACCACGTTTGGAGCTCTTCGGCCAGCGGGGAGGTGAATTGGTCAAATTGGACTTCAGAGAAGTCTGTCCATAGGAAGTACTTTCGGTCCGCACCCGCCAGGTACTTGAAGTACTTTTTGGTTGCGTCAATTCTTTCGTAGTCGTATGGTTCGTCGACTATGTAGAGAATCTGCTTGATGTCTTCAGCTTTGAGGTAGCTCGCTGTTGACTCTATGGCCTCGTACTGAGCGTTCAGGTAGTTTGCGTTTTGTTCAGCCAACGCCCTATAGCTGGATGCCGTGAATACCTGACCCAGGGGAAGCAGTGAGACTCCGATTCCTACCCACAGAGCTATCCCCTTCAGCGCGCCTCGCTTCGCTAGCGCACCGAGAGTGCCGCATAAAGTCAGGCAGACCAAGCTCAGTACACCTGTCATTTCTACTAGCACCCCGTAGCGGCCCGGTGAGAACACCCCCGACGCGATGCTGTACTGGTAGAAAAATGCCTCAGAGAACACCAAAAATGCTGGAGTTCCAGCTAGCAGTGCTGCAGCCAATCTTTGATTGGCGGGTAATCCAGACTTGAGGGCGATGAACGCCCCAATCGCAAAAAGCAAAAGACTAATCCAGAAGGGCCAAAGCTGGAACGAGGCCAGGAACGCGTTGCCAAGACTCCTGCTTTGCCCGTAGACGTCTTGCCCATCCCTAAGAATCGGAGGCAGGAAACCCATGGCAGTGTAGATTGTCGCCCCCGCGGATATCAGACCCGCGAGTGACACTAACGCTGGGCTCGCACCCCTGAAGCCCGCGAAAATCAGGGCTACCAAAAGCGGAGCGATTAGAGATATCGAGTTCTCTTTGCTTCCTACGGCCAGGGAGAAACCCAAGGCGACAAGTACAGCACCTAGCGCCTGTTTTTCTTTCTCAAAAAGAAAGACAAGTCCCCAGCCCGTGACCACTAGGCCCCAAACGACATAAAGCTCTGATGGACCCAATCGAATGACAATGTCATTCCAGGATGAGAGGGATGAAATCATTAGACCGGCAATTACGGCAACAGAAACCGCCCACTTGACATCAAGATCAAAGTATCGGACCGCGAGTCGATAGATCAGGGCAGTGAGAGCGACAATAATCGCCACAAACAAGCCAATTCGAACCAAGTACCACTGAAAGCCATCGGTTCCATGAAGGATGCTTCCCACTGCCCGAAAAAAAGCATAGGCAGGTCTAAAGCGCTCGAATTCTCCAAACTTCGCTATCTCAGAGTTCTGAAGCATTGTCGGGAGTCCCGACCAGCTTTGACCCCCTACTGTCAGGAAGCTTATGAATTCATGGTCATCGATTAGTCCAAGTTTTGCCCCGAGCATTGGGGAGTAAAGAAACAGCGCGTAGGCGCTCGGCACTGCCAAAACAAGTAGCAGAAGCGGGTTAAGTTGCCGGATTTTCTTCATGTCCCCTCCATTTGCACTCTCAAGACTAGGACTACCAAACGATTTTTGCGGGTTGATAGATATCGGAACGAGAAAATCAGGATCTATAACTTGAGTGTGAAAAAATTGGTGGGGGTCTACAAAGCCAACGGCGGCATAGTTGGCGAGATTGCCTATGTTCTGGGTCACCTGGTCGGCGCTCGCGAATGCAATCTTTGTGACATCACTCACTCCCCAATCAGGAAGAAGTCCGAATTCAAGAGGTTTGAAAAGCGGCTTCTTGCTGAGTTCGGTATTGAGTTTCGCCTGGTACACATGAACGAGCGCACCGACAAAGAACTTGCCGCTTCGGCAGGGCGTGAGCCCTGCGTGCTTTTGGAGCATGAGGATGAATCGCTATCGATGTTTTTGGACTATGTGGAGCTCAAGGCTTGTGATGGCCGAGTATCCAGCTTTGAAAAGTTGGTTAGGTCAAGACTGGACTTTTTTGTTTGAGTTTTGTCACAAAAAAGTAAAAATCGAGCGAAAAAAGTAGTTGCGGAGCATAATTCGCACCCTTTAGGATTGAGGTTTGCTTCCCTAACCTTTGCCCATCGTCATATTGCGGTCGATTGGCGCGTAGCAAATAGCGGTTACGTGGTTTGGATAGCGAATTTCCCGCCTACTTATCAACGATTCCCTAGGGGTATTCACTTTGGCTGCTGCGAAAAACGCTAAGT
>JACCDN010982944.1_pt1 | contig 21442 bp, 23 predicted proteins | sample 7441691 | NCBI WGS metagenome assembly JACCDN01 (sample SAMN15323439, study PRJNA562643) | freshwater metagenome | isolation source: river surface water | place: USA:Blue River Watershed | collected 2017-08-16 | reverse complement strand
GCCGCCAAATTTGGCTGCCAGCACGGTGGTGATAGCAGCTGTCAACGTGGTCTTGCCGTGGTCAACGTGGCCAATGGTGCCCACGTTCACGTGGGGCTTGGTACGTGTGAATTTTTCTTTTCCCATTATCAGACTCCGAAAAGTAATGCGTAAAAAAGTAAGGCGTTTAAATCAACAACTACAGCACTGCCAGCACAACACCAGCAACACACAAAACTGGTGCCCTTTGCGGGAATCGGACCCGCGACCTCTCCCTTACCAAGGGAGTGCTCTACCACTGAGCCAAAAGGGCAAAAACCTTCAAAAACAGGCGAGCAACAAATTGACAATGGAGCGGGGTAGGAGAATCGAACTCCTCGCTTTAGCTTGGAAGGCTAAGGTATTACCACTATACGAACCCCGCATAGACTTACCCATTGAAAGTCAATTCATCACTGGTGGAGAGGGCTGGATTCGAACCAGCGTACTCGTAAGAGGGCAGATTTACAGTCTGCTGCCATTAACCACTCGGCCACCTCTCCTAAGGTGAACCCCGGATTATGCCACGGTTTTCATGGCGCGGCGAGTACCGTTGAACTTCCTGTCACCAAATTATGGGGTTCTGCCCCATTCCAACCAAGGCGTCGTTGGCTCGTTTGAAGTGATTGCACCCGATAAACGGAAACGGAAGGCGCAACGCCGAAAGGGGTGACGGATGATTTGCGGTCAGGACAACATGTCGTCCTTGGCTCAAAAGAGATCGTGCTGCCACCTTTTGCGCATGCCCACCCCAAAGCATAAATACAACAGGCTGTTGCTGACTGGCCACGGCACCCAAAACGGATTCAGTCAGAACCTCCCACCCCCGTTTCTCATGGCTCGCAGGATTGCCCTGCTCTACGGTTAAACACGTATTGAGCAACAAAACACCCTGCTTTGCCCACCGCACCAACGAACCATTGACAGGTGGCGCATGGACAATCCCTGCCGCATCACTTTCCCGGGCAAGCTCCTTGAAAATGTTGCGCAGAGAGGGCGGCACGGTCACGCCAGGGGCAACTGAAAAAGCAAGCCCTTCAGCCTGCCCAGGTCCGTGGTACGGGTCTTGGCCCACAATGACAACCCGCACTTCTGCCAAAGGAGTCAGCGTCAGCGCACGCAACGGTTGCGGCGGGTAGATGCAAGCACCTTGCGTTAGTCGATGGGTCAAAAATTGACCGAGCCCCAGTCCTGCAGGGCTTTGCAGGAAAGTTTGCACCAAAGGCTGCCAATCGGGTGCGACTTCCCACAAATCGGGCTCCCACGCAGCCATCCGGTCAGCGCCCTGCCATTGCTTGGCCTGGGCGCCAAATAAGTCCTGCTGCAATCCGCCCGTTTCACGCATGTAGCGCCGACAGACCTGCTGGCTAAGGGGCCGAACCAAACAACGAGGCAAGGGCCTCACCCGGGTCGGGTGCGCGCATGAAGGCCTCTCCCACCAAAAATGCGTTAACCCCGGCAGCGCCCATCCTCAGGACATCTTCTCGGCCCAGGATACCGCTTTCGGTCACCAGCAGGCGATCAGCCGGCACCTGCGCCCGAAGCGCCAAAGTGGTATCCAACGTGACCTCGAATGTCTTCAGATTTCGGTTATTGATGCCAATGAGTGGCGTCTTGAGCTTGAGCGCACGTTCTAGCTCCAAGCCATCGTGCACTTCCACCAGCACCGCCATGTCCAAACTTCTGGCAATCGCCTCCAGGTCCTTCATCTGGGCATCGTCCAGGCACGCTGCGATCAACAAGATGCAGTCTGCACCCATCGCCCGTGACTCATAAATTTGGTAGGGATCAACCATAAAGTCTTTGCGCAGCACGGGTAGCTGGCAACTGGCGCGTGCTTGCTTAAGGTAGTCCACCTCACCCTGAAAGAACTGCACATCGGTCAACACCGAGAGGCAGGCTGCGCCATGGTCTGCATAGGACTGCGCGATATCTGCCGGAATGAAATCCGCCCGCAGCACGCCCTTGCTCGGGCTAGCCTTCTTGATCTCCGCAATGACCGCAGGCTTGCCAGCGGCGATCTTTTCTTTCAATGCGCCCACAAAGTCGCGCGTAAGCACGCGGGACTCGGCATCAGCGCGCACCACGGCAAGGGACTTGCGTTTCTGCGCAGCAGCCACCTCTTGGCGCTTGACCGCCACAATTTTGTCCAGAATGTCGCTCATGGTTTTCCTACCTAGTCAGTTGGGGTCAGAGCACAGCGCTGCGCGAGTGGCCTGACCCACAAAGTTATTGGCTTGCCAGTTCGCCTGACAGCTTGATCAGCGCATCGAGCTTGGCCCGGGCCGCGCCGGATTCAATAGCAGCACGCGCCAACTGTATGCCTTCTTGCATACTCGGCACCACGTTGGCCGCGTACAGCGCCACGCCAGCATTCAGGACCACGATATCTTTGGGTGCGCCTGCTTGGTTATTCAGCACGCCCATCAGCATGGCACGGGAATCTTCTGGTGTAGCCACTTTCAGCGCGCGGTTGCTTGCCATCACCATACCAAAATCTTCAGGGTGGATTTCGTACTCAGTAATCTTCCCATCCTTGAGTTCACCCACCAAAGTTGCCGCGCCAAGGCTCACCTCATCCATGCCATCACGGCCATACACAACCACGGCATGTTCAGCTCCCAAGCGCTGCATGACCCGCACCTGGATACCCACCAGGTCCGCATGGAACACACCCATCAGGATATTGGGCGCACTGGCCGGATTGGTGAGTGGACCCAGCAGATTGAAGATGGTCTTGATGCCCATTTCACGGCGCACGGGTGCCACATTCTTCATGGCGGGATGGTGGTTGGGCGCAAACATGAAGCCAATGCCCGTCTCTGCCACACACTGGGCGATGGCGGCTGGCGACAAGTTGATGTTGAGCCCCAAAGACTCGAGCACATCGGCACTACCGCTTTTGCTGCTGACGCTGCGCCCCCCATGTTTACTAACCTTGGCCCCTGCAGCGGCGGCCACAAACATCGAGCATGTCGAGATATTGAAGGTGTGCGAGCCATCCCCGCCCGTACCCACAATGTCCACCAGATGTGTCTTGTCGGCGATTTCGACCTTGGTAGAGAACTCGCGCATCACTTCAGCAGCAGCAGATATTTCGCCAATGGTTTCCTTCTTGACACGCAAACCGGTGATGATGGCGGCCATCATCACCGGCGAGATTTCCCCCGCCATGATCTGACGCATCAGATACAGCATTTCGTCGTGGAAAATCTCGCGGTGCTCAATCGTACGCTGCAAGGCTTCTTGCGGCGTGATCAGTCCCTTGGGTACAGACATGGTGAATTCCTTGCTTAAATTTCAATGAATTGGCCTATTAGCCCTCGTGGAATATGTGATAGCAGCTATAAATTTAATAGCTTACACCAGCCCCATCAACGAAGGAAATTTTTCAGCATGGCATGACCGTGCTCGGTCAGGATCGACTCCGGGTGAAACTGCACACCCTCCATGCGCAATGCATCGGGCAAGCTACTGTGCCGCACACCCATAATTTCCCCGTCGTCCGTCCAAGCCGTGACGTCAAGCTCCTTGGGGCATGTGGCACGCTCAATAGCCAGCGAGTGGTATCGGTTGACCGTGAACTGGCGGGGCAAATCGGCAAATACGCCTTCTTGCGTGGTTGTGATCACGCTAGTTTTGCCGTGCATCAGCTGCTGTGCACGCACGATGGTTCCGCCCAGCGCTGCCCCAATGCTTTGATGCCCCAGACAGACACCCAGAATGGGCAGCTTGCCCATGAAGTGCTGAATAGCAGGCACCGAAATGCCAGCCTCAGCCGGCGAACACGGCCCCGGTGACACCACAAGCCGATCTGGCTTGCGCGCTGCAATGGCTTCAATGGTAATTTCATCATTGCGGAACACTTCCACCTGCGCTCCCAGCTCGCCGAAATACTGGACGATGTTGTAGGTGAAACTGTCGTAGTTGTCGATCATCAAGAGTTTCATGTCAATTCTCCCTCGCGCAGGCGCGCAAACTCGCGGTGTTCATAGGCGATGCAGGCCTCAATCATGTTGCGGTAGATCGCCTCAATCACGCTGGGCTCCCCGCCTTGATCCAAAGCTTGCTGTCTGACGCGGTCCACAATGGCTTGAATTCGCGCCTCATCACGCACCTGGTTCAGGTGTGGCTTGATGCGCGCGGCCTGCGTCATATACGCAGTGCGCTGCACGAGCAGTGGCACCAGCAAATCATCAATGGCGTCGACGCACTGGCGTACCTCGGCCATCGTGGTGCACTGTTGCACGGTGTTGGAAATCGGGTTCATTGCAGCCCCTCCTCGACCAGCTCGGCTGCACGCAACAGCGCACGCGCCTTAGCCTCTGTCTCTTTCCACTCCAGCTCCGGCACACTGTCCGCTACCACCCCGGCGGCCGCTTGCACGTACAGTGTCTCGTTCTTGATGATGCCCGTACGGATGGCAATGGCCACGTCCATGTCACCGGCATAGCTCAAGTAGCCACATGCCCCGCCATAAATGCCGCGCTTGATGGGCTCCAGCTGATCGATCAGCTCCATGGCATGCACCTTGGGCGCGCCTGTCAGCGTGCCCGCCGGGAACGTCGCTTTCAGCACATCCATGCTGCTCATGCCGTCCAACAACGTGCCGTCAACATTGCTCACGATATGCATGACGTGGCTGTAGCGCTCCACGCAAAATGCATCTGACACCTTGACACTGCCAATTTTGGCAATGCGGCCGATGTCGTTACGTGCCAGGTCAATCAGCATGACATGCTCCGCGCGCTCTTTGGGATCGCCCACCAGCTCAGTTTCGGCAGCCTTGTCCAGCTCGGGAGAGGCACCACGTGGGCGCGTACCCGCCAAAGGCCGAATCGTGATTTTGGTGGATGCCGCCGGAGCGATACCGGCTGCCGCTGTGCCACCCTGAGGCAGGAGCCCACCATCGGATGGCAACGACCCTCCCACTGCGGCAGAGCGTGCGGGCATGGTTTCCTGCCGCACGAGAATCTCAGGGCTCGCGCCCACCACGTGGAAATCCCCAAAATCGTAGTAGTACATATAGGGACTGGGGTTCAGCGACCGCAGTGCCCGGTAGAGCGACAGTGGCGATGCGGTATAGCGTTTCTTCAAACGCTGCCCTACCTGCACCTGCATAAAGTCGCCACCAGCGATGAGCTCTTTGGCACGCTCAACGGCTGCGATGTAGTCGGCCTTGGCGAAGTCGCGCTGTACGGGTTGACTGGGTGTTGGGTGCACCGGTGCAATGTGAACCGCCTGGGCCAATCGGTCCTTCAGTGCACGCAATCGCTCGTTGGCGCGGGCATACGCATGGGGCTGACTGGGGTCTGCATAGACAATCAGGTGCAGCTTCCCCGACAGATTGTCGATAACCGCCAGTTCTTCGCATTTCAACAGCAAAATGTCTGGGCAGCCCAACTCATCGGGCGGGCAACTGGCTTCCAGCTTTTTCTCGATGTACCGCACCGCGTCGTAGCCAAAGTAGCCTGCCAGGCCGCCGCAAAAACGGGGCAACCCTGGTCGCAGCGCCACTTTGAAACGCTTTTGGTAACTGGCTATGAAATCCAGCGGATTTTCGCGTGCGGTTTCTACCACCACGCCATCGGTTACCACTTCGGTGACGGCATCGGAACCAAAACCGCTTGCACGGACCAAGGTGCGGGCCGGCAACCCGATAAAGCTGTAGCGCCCAAAGCGCTCGCCACCCACAACAGATTCCAGCAAAAAACTGTATTTGCTGCTGTCGGAGGTTTGGCCTGCTTGGGGAGCGGCTTGCGGGACTAGCTTCAAATACAACGACAGCGGGGTTTCCAGGTCGGCAAAAGCCTGCGCCATCAACGGAATACGATTGAATCCCTGTGCGGCCAGGGCTTGGAAATCAGGTTCAGACATCATGGGTTGTTACCTCTCATTGCACGGTGGTCGCTTGGCGCCACCTACACCGCGCCGTGGCAGGCGCAGGTGATTCATTCAAACCGATATCGCTGGACTTGCCAGCAAAGACTGGGGGCGCGCAAGATGTCGGATTGGGGGTCCGTGCCGCTTGATCGCGCAGAACCCGTGGGTGCCGCGCAGAAATCGCCTAAAAAATCAGGCGGATTGCGCAGCCACGAATCCGGGCATGACGGTCCATGTACGCCAGGGCCAGGCTCCCCGGTCGCTACAACCCGCAATAAAGATGTGGTGGACAAACATGCGCCCAGTGTATCAAACCGCCAACCCTCAGCCAGTCTGCGACAAGCGCAAACGGGGTCCATGCAACGCAAAAGATATAGAAATGCCACGATGGACTGGCGGAAAACGCACCAAAAACGGGCTTTTACATGTATCGACAAACCCAGAAAATGCCGCTAGAGTGGGACGCGTCACACACACGTAACGTTGCGCTTTGGAAGGTCATTTTGATGAAACTACGTCTCAAACTCCCACTGGCTTTTGCGCTGGCATTGGGCCTCCTCTTTCTTGGAGCGCTATTTGGCATGCTGCGACTCAACGGCTCCATAACAGACTATGAAACCAAGGTGCAAAACGCCGTAGGAGCGTATGCCAAGATTTCACAAGTTGATGACAAATTTGCGACAGCCATCCAGGAATGGAAAAACGTGCTTTTGCGCGGCAAGGACCCCAAAGACCTGGACAAATACTGGTCCGCCCACCTCAAAGAAATGCAATCGGTACAGGATGGCCTCAAAGAACTTTCTGGCATGCCAATGGACAGTGACGCAAAAGCAACGCTGCAAAAACTGGAGCAGGCCATTCCCACTGTAGGCGACGCCTACAAAAAAGCATTCGAAGCATTTAAGGCCGCGGATTTCGACTCCACTATGGGTGACAAAGCAACCCGGGGTAAAGACCGGGAGGCGGGCACTCTGATGGTGGAGCTCCAGGAAAAACTGTACAAAGCCGAACTTGAAGCGAGTGCCGCCGCCAGCAAGTCTGCATCGAGCAGTTCCACTGCAGCATACATCGCAATGATCTTGGCCGCCGCCATTGGAATATCAGGCGGCATCTGGCTTAGCCGCCAAATTACCGACCACATTGACACCGCCGTGCGCGTGGCGCAGCAAGTGGCAGAAGGCAATTTATCAGTCCCCATTCACGTAAACGGCGATGACGAGTGCGCGGCTTTGATGCGATCCCTTCATACCATGCAGACCAATCTGGCACGGCTGGTGACCAATGTCCGCCAGGGCTCCGAAGGGGTTGCCACTGCCAGCGCTGAAATTGCACAAGGCAACAACGACCTCTCGGCCCGCACCGAGCAACAGGCCAGCGCCTTGCAGCAGACTGCGGCGTCCATGGCAGAGCTCAGCTCCACCGTCAGGCAAAACTCCGACAGTGCCAAACAGGCGAACCAGCTCGCCCAAAGTGCGTCGTCTGTCGCCATGCAAGGCGGGCAGGTAGTAGACCAAGTCGTTGACACGATGAAGGGCATCAATGATTCCAGCCGCAAGATTTCAGACATCATTAGCGTGATTGACGGCATCGCGTTCCAGACCAACATTTTGGCGCTCAATGCCGCCGTTGAAGCCGCCCGCGCGGGCGAACAAGGCCGGGGCTTTGCCGTTGTGGCCAGCGAAGTGCGGTCATTGGCAGGGCGCAGTGCCGAGGCCGCAAAAGAAATCAAGTCCCTTATCAACGCCAGCGTGGAGCGCGTCGAACACGGCACGGCCTTGGTGGATCAGGCTGGTACCACCATGACGGAAGTGGTCGACAGCATCCGCCGGGTGACCGACATCATGGGTGAAATCAGTGCAGCCAGCGTCGAACAAAGCCAAGGTGTCGCGCAAGTCGGCGCGGCCGTTGCGCAAATGGACCAGACGACGCAACAAAACGCCGCTTTGGTAGAAGAAATGGCCGCCGCAGCCAGCAGCCTCAAAGGCCAGGCGCAGGACTTGGTGCAAGTGGTGGCATCGTTCAAGGTGGAAGGCGGTGGCATGTTGGGTAGCATGGGTTCACGCCCTGCGGCGCGCGCGCCCTCAAGCTATAAACCTGCCCCGCCGTTGCGCAAGACCACCCCTGCTCCTGTGCGCAAGCTGGCCAGCGCAACTGCCACGCCAGACGCCAATGCGTTACCCAAACCAGTCGCAACAGCCAGCGCCAAAACAACCACGGCAAGCGGTGACGACGATTGGGAGACCTTCTAAGCCCTGGCCAGCACCCACTCCACCAAGGCGGGTGCTTCCAGTGGCTTGCTGTAGAGATAGCCTTGTCCCTTGTCGCATCCAAGTTCAGCCATGAGTTTGGCCTGTCCTTCGGTTTCAATCCCTTCAGCAACGGTACCCAAACCCAGGGTTTGGGCCATGCGGATGGTGGCCTCAATCAGCACCCGGTGGTAGGCACTGGTTTGTGCCTGGCTCACAAATGAACGGTCCACTTTCACAAAATTGACCGGCAACTCGTGCAGACACGACAAAGACGAGTAGCCCGTGCCGAAGTCATCCAGCGACAAAGCCACGCCCAAAACCCGAATGCCATGCAGGGTGCTGAGCACCACCGCGTCCTGAGCCGCCAGGCTCTCGGTCACTTCCAACACCAGTTGCCCCGGATGCAGCCCATTGGCGCGCATTGCGTCGCGCACCTCATTGACCAACCCGGCCTGGCGCAATTGGGCGCGCGACAAGTTAACTGCCAGCGTAAAAGGCGCGGAATCACCCGCAACAAAAGGCATGGCGGCAAAGGTGCTGCAGGCTGTCTGCAAAACAAACTGGCCCAACGCGCCGATCAACCCACAAGCCTCTGCAACAGGAATGAACTCCACCGGGGACACCAAGCCACGTTGCGGGTGGCGCCAGCGCAGCAATGCTTCTACACCGGTAAAGGCGCCGTTTGCCAGATTCACCAGCGGCTGGTACACCACGAACAGCTCTTGGTTATCGAGTGCCAGGCGCAAATCATTTTCCAGCGCAACCGAGGCACGCACCTGTTGGCGCATGGATGGTTCAAACATCACATAGCGTGCACGACCGGTGCGTTTGGCCTCATACATCGCGATGTCCGCATCGCGCAAGACACTGTCCGCATCGTCGGCGGCATTGCTGCTTGTAACAATGCCAATGCTGGCTGACGACACTACCTTTTGGCTTCCAATGGCGTAGGGCTTTGAGAGCACGTCCAGCAAACGCCCGGCAACAATCTCGGCGTCAAGATCGCCCCGAATATTGTCCAGCAACACCACAAATTCATCGCCACCAATGCGTGCCGCCACATGGGAGAAATCGCTACTTTTCAACAGGCTATCGCCCGGGCGCAAACTGGTCTGCAGACGGCTGGCGATCTCGCGCAGGAGCGCATCACCCACGCTATGGCCTAGCGTGTCATTGACTTGCTTGAAACGGTCAAAGTCCATGAACAACACCGCAAACTGGTAGCCCGGCTCAGCGCGCCCCCGCGCAATTGCCTGCTCAACGGCTTGCAAAATCACGCTGCGATTGGGCAATTGGGTGAGGCCATCGGTGCGTGCCGCCGCCCGTAACTCATGCTCCAGTGCTTTCTGCGCCTGCACATCCAGCGCAATGCCCGCCATGCGCACAGCATGGCCATTGGCCGCGCGGTCCACGACCGCACCAACAAACATGATCCAAACCCAGCGCCCCGACCCATGCTTGACGCGGATGGACATGCGCAGCGTCTGTGCAATACCGCGCATATGCGCAACCAAGGCACCTTGCCAAGCCTGAAAATCATCCGGATGGATGGCCGCGCCCCACAACTGGCCCGTCATTCCAAACTGGCCCTTATCGGAACCGAATATCTCCAGCATACGATCGTTGCACTGCATCGCGTCACTGGGCACATCCCACTGCCACGTGCCCAGACCCGCGCCATCCACCGCCAATGCCAGCCACTGCTGCTGTGCACGCACATCGGTCAAATCAGTGGCAACCAACACCCAGCCCGTCAAGTTGTCAACATCGTCATGCTGGGGTTGCAAATCGACCAGCGCCCACCGAATCCCGCCCGTGGTTGTTCGGATCGAGATTTCGCGCTTGAGACCGTGACCCTGCGTGACTGCCTCCCGAAACTGCTCAAGGGCCGCCGGATCAGCGCTGCTGCGCGCCAGCAACTCGCCCACCTTCTGGCCCACAGCGTCTTGCGCGGTAAACCCTGTGGTATCCGTAAAAGCCTGGTTGACCCACACTACAAGGCGATCCGCATCTGCCAGCAGCACAGCATTGGAACTGCGGTCTGCCACCAAGGCCAGTCGCCGCAAGCGTTGCGCCTGCTCGGCAATGGGTTCAGAGGGCAGCGTCGTGTTGGGCAATGGCATTTGGAGCGTTCTCGCTACACACAATCCATTTTGTTCGCCTAGGCGGCCAAGGCCTGGCGCATGGCATCTATGACAGCCTTGTAGTCAGGCTTGCCAAAAATGGCACTGCCTGCCACAAACGTATCAGCGCCCGCGTCGGCCACCCGGCGAATGTTGTCGACCTTGATGCCGCCATCCACCTCCAACCGAATATCTTTACCGCTGGCCGTGATGCGGCGGCGCACGTCTTCAATCTTGCGTAACGACGAATCAATGAAACTTTGCCCCCCGAAGCCAGGGTTCACACTCATGATCAGGACCAAATCAATGTCATCAATCACCCAATCCAGCACATCCAGTGGCTCTGCGGGGTTAAACGCCAAGCCAGCCTTTGTGCCATGCGATCGAATGGCCTGGATAGTGCGGTGCGCATGGTGCGATGCATCGGGGTGAAAACTGATGGTATCGGCCCCAGCTTGTGCAAACTGCGCTGCCAGCGCATCGACCGGCGACACCATCAAGTGCACGTCAATGGGCACTGCCACGCCGCTTGCAGTGTGGGCGTGTGGCTTGAGCGCCTGGCAAATCATGGGGCCGAATGTCAGATTGGGGACATAGTGGTTGTCCATCACATCAAAGTGAATCCAGTCGGCCCCGGCGGCGATGACACTTGCAACCTCTTCGCCCAGGCGGGCAAAGTCTGCAGACAGGATAGAAGGTGCGATTCGAAATGCCATCGTGACAGTTTAATCCCACTATGGTCACGTGACCAAATCCGCACAACAAGCTTGCAAGACAAGACCGGATAGCATTGCGCCTATGCCCAAGTACCAAATTTCAGTCGAAGTTGTGCCGCAATTCCTGCCAGACCAGTCCGCACCGGACGAGGACCAGTATGTATTTGCCTACACCATCACCATCACCAACACCGGCGACATACCGGCCCAGGTCATTTCCCGCACCTGGAATGTCAACGATGCCAATGGCCACACCGAAAAAGTGAAGGGCCTGGGCGTAGTAGGCCAGCAACCACTGCTCAAGCCCGGCCAGGCCTTTGAATACACCAGTGGCACGCGGCTGCGCACGCCCACCGGAACCATGCATGGCAGCTTTTTCTGCGTGGCCGAAGATGGCGAAAAGTTTGATGCAGATGTACCCATGTTTGTGCTGGACGCGCTGAGCGGCGATACCGGCATTGGTGGCACCCGCACGCTGCACTAATGGACCACCCCACGCCGGGCCACAACCCTCCAGCAGCGCACTGCCCGCCTGTGCTGGCCGCACTGCTGGACTCCTTGGACCCGGACGCAGACGCGGTGCACCGCCACTTGTGGCTGATTGCACTGTTCGACTGGATTCGCGGCAATGGCACTGACGGAGTCGATGCGCCCACCCGTGTGATGGTTTTGCTCAATGCCGTAGAAGCCAGCCCCGAGCTGACCGTGCGCCTGCAGGTCTGGTGGCGCACATTGATTGAGTCGGTAGATGGGACCACCCTGCTCTCTGACTACGGCTTTGCATCACGCAATGCCTTTGTCACCGAGCTGATTGACCGGCTGCACTACAAGCTGCTGCCTACATCGCCCGAAACGTCAGACGCATCAGAGCTCTTTTCACTGGTGATGCCCAGCGTGCACGATGCCCAGTGGCTCGCGGCGCTTCCCCAGCCCACGCTGCAACGCCTGGGCCATTTGCTCAGCGCCCCTGCCACCGGCCCGCATGTGCAACCCATACCGGGGCTTACCTATTGGCAAAACACCTTGCTGGAAGCCATTACCTTTTGCACCAGCCAGATCCGCGCAGCCGGTTTTTCGCCCGAAATCCGCTTGCGCATGAGCACCCCGGCGCTAGAGGCCAGCCCCTTTCATACCCTGGCCTCTGACTTTGACGCCGTGCGCGACGCCTGGTTGGCCCAGCTAGACGGCAGTGGCACGGATGGCAACGTGGTGCAGGCCACACAGCACTTTCGCGCCCAGCTAGACGCGTGTCGCCATGCGGCAGCATCGGTCTACACCCATCTGGACGCGCATGGCATTTCGGTGGATCTGGTGTTTCGGCTGCGCCAGCTGCGCGAACGGGTATTGCGCGTGCGTGCCTTGCTCGATTGCCTGATGGGCGAGCCCACGCACATGCACACCGCGCAACTGTTTTCACACCTGGCCAGCGTGGGCCAATACCAGCGCAGCCTGCGTGCGCTGTTCTCCCACAGTACATCACTGCTGGCGGCCAAGGTGGCTGAACGCAGCTCGGAAACAGGCGAGCATTACATCACCCGCACACACAGCGAATACCGCACCATGCTGGGCCAGGCTGCAGGTGGCGGCGCTCTGACGGCTGTCACCACTTTTTTGAAGTTTGCGGTGATGGCACTGGGCCTCTCGGCCTTTTGGTACGGCTTTTGGTCTGGTGTGGTCTACGCTGCCAGCTTTGTCGTCATCCAGCTCTTGCACTGCACCCTGGCCACCAAACAACCGGCCATGACTGCACCGGCCATGGCAGCCAAGCTCAAAGATTTTTCCAACGCCAGTGCCCTCAAAGACTTTGTGGACGAGGTAACCCACTTGGTGCGCTCGCAAGTAGCGGCGGTGTTGGGCAATGTGGCGGTGGTGTTTCCGGTTGTGGTGGTGCTGTCATGGCTGGTGTACTTGGTGAGTGGTCACCCCATGATCGATGCCAAGGAGGCAGACCACGTGCTGCACTCGCTCACCTTGCTCGGCCCCTCGCTGTTGTTTGCCGCCTTCACCGGCGTGTTGCTATTTGCCTCCAGCATCATTGCCGGCTGGGTCGAAAACTGGTTTGTGCTGCACCGGCTGGACTCTGCCATTCGCTACAACCCCCGCATCACCCAGCGCTTGGGTGCGGCGCGTGCCGACCGCTGGGCGCACTTTATGCGCCACAACATTTCAGGCTTTGCGTCCAACATTTCGCTGGGCTTTATGCTGGGCCTGTTGCCAGCCATCTTCGGCTTTTTGGGGCTGGGCCTGGAAGCCCGCCACGTGACGCTATCCACCGGTCAGCTAGGTGCTGCGTGCGCGAGCTTGGGGTTCGAAGTACTGCGCAGCCCGGCGCTGTGGTGGGCACTGGCCAGTTTGCCCTTGATCGGCGCGCTCAATCTGGGCGTCAGTTTTTACCTGGCCTTTACCGTCGCGCTGCGCGCCCACAGCGTGACCGGCATCGGGCGCGTGCGCATTCGCCGCGCTGTACTGGAGCGCCTGCGCAGCGCACCACTGAGCTTTTTTTGGCCTCCACGGGAGACACCTTGATGGGTGAGTTTGACCTGATCCAACGCTACTTCACCCGCCCCACCCCGCGTGCTGTGCTGGGCGTGGGCGACGACTGTGCCCTGCTGCAAGTGGCACCGGGCATGCAGCTGGCGGTATCCACCGACATGCTGGTGGAAGGGCGGCACTTTTTCGCCAACACCGACCCACGCCGCCTGGGCCACAAAGCCCTGGCCGTCAACCTGAGCGACCTGGCCGCCTGTGGCGCACGGCCACTGGCATTTACGCTGGCCCTGTCATTGCCCACGGTTGACCCGGCGTGGCTGGAGCCCTTCGCCCAAGGCCTGCTGGCGCTGGCCGATGCCCACGGCTGCGAGCTCATTGGCGGTGACACCACACAGGGCCCGCTCAACATCTGCATCACCGTGTTTGGCGAGGTGCCTGCGGGCACAGCCCGCCAACCGGGCCAACCCGCGACACAAGCCCTCTTGCGTGGCGGCGCACAGCCGGGCGACGACATCTACGTGAGCGGCACGCTGGGCGATGCCCGCCTGGCGCTGGAGGCGCTGCAGGGCAAACTGCAGTTGCCCGACGACGTGCTGCACGCCGCACGCCTGCGCCTGGAGCAACCCACTCCCCGCGTGGCACTGGGCCAAGCGCTGCGCCGGGTAGCCCATGCAGCGGCAGACATCAGCGACGGCCTGCTCGGTGACCTGGGTCACATCCTCCAGCGGTCCAACGTGGGGGCCACCGTCGACACGTCGATTGCTACTACTTTGATAGCTGCTTGCGCACATTCCACGAGGGCTAGCGGCCTATTTGGCACTATAGTCTCGCCGCAACTGGCTTTGCAGTGTGCCTTGGCAGGTGGTGACGACTACGAACTCGTCTTCACCGCAGCCCCCGCACAGCGCGACGCCGTGCTGGCAGCCAGCCGGTGCAACGCCACCCCCGTCACACGCATTGGCACAGTCGACGCAAACCCCGGCCTGCGGCTGGTGGATGCACACGGCGCGCCAGTGCACAACACCTTCACATCGTTCGACCACTTCAAACCATGAGCCGACTGGGCCACACCCGCGACAAAATCTACAAAACCGTTGCCCGCCAATTGCACGGCATCGTTCCCTGCTGGGTATGCGGCCAGCCAGTCGCCCAGGCTGACGCCACGCTGGAGCACATCAAACCCCTCAGCGAAGGCGGCAACAGCCATCTGGAAAATTTAGCCATTAGCCACGCGGTGTGCAACCGCACCCGCCCACCCAACACCACCCCGCATGTGCCGCAACATCAAAACCCTGTTCAACTTTGAACCACCCGCCACAGAGCTGGAAATCCGCGATGCGTCGTTGCAGTTTGTGCGCAAGCTCAGCGGCTTTACCGTGCCGTCCAAAGTGAATGAAGCGGCGTTTGATGCGGCAGTGGCAGAAGTTGCGGCTACCGCACGGCGTTTAATGGAGTCGCTAAAGACAAATGCCGAGCCGCGCAACCGGGAAGAAGAAGCGGCCAAGGCCCGGGCGCGGAATGTGGAGCGATTTGGGAACGACGGTTAAAAGTCGTTGCCAAACTGTTTAATTGCGCTGAAACGGAACGCTGTGGGAACAATGGTATCTAGAGGAAGGGTCCGCCACTCTCAGTTTGTAAACTTCACTCCACGTCGAGTCCCAGTCGGACTCTTCAGTGAGTGGATTTCCTGGATACGCTTCACCTTCCTGCTTGAATACACGCCAGACGGAAAGCTCGGTGGCGGCCCTCGACTCAAAGAAGACCTCCATAAACGACTCGTACCACCCAGAGTCCATTCCGATGGACATGCGCGACGTACCGGATAGAAAGACCAGTCCCCACGGGCTTCTGGGTCCGAAGCCAAACTCACAGTACGCGATGCCTGTGCTCGACTTTGGGTGATCCAAAACGGACCAACACGGGTAGCTCTGACCCGGAGCTCCATAGTCCCACTCTCGCATGATCGCCGTAGGCGCGACCAGAAGACTTCGGATGTGCGACACGACGCGTTGATCAATGAGTGCCGATAGTTCGGCATCAACGAGTGCTTGGATTTGCTTCGGGGTGACGGTCATCTGAAACCTAACGATTTGCGCTTATCAGCCGCGAAACAATGCTCAAAGAAACCATACACACCTCCTGCGGCAGATAAACCTTGATTGACTAACGCCGGAAGGGGCGGTTGCGATAGGGGTTTATAAACCTCACCCCATGGACTTCACCAGATTATGCCCAGCCTGTCCAGCCTTTCACACCAAATCACACGCTTCGCATTACTTCGCCTTCGACGCGAACACATGCGCAACGATCGCGTTGGCGTGACCATGTCCCAAGCCATGTTCTGACTTGAGAAATGCAACGATCTCCATGTGCTTCATGTCCTTGCGTTTGCCAACGAGTTGCAGCCAATGGTCGATTGGCTGCCCATATCTTTTCTCGATGGAGGGAAAGTATGAAGCCGGTCCTTTGATTTCTTCTTCCATTTGCTATGTCGCTCCTTGACTACTCACCAGCACTGCCATTTGCTTTTGTACGTCTGCGCCTTCGGCCAGCAGGCCTTGCGCCACCGATTGCTGATTCGGCACTGGTTGGTTCTGGCTGACCTTCCACTTTCCGTGCATGCTATGGATGGTGAGCTCGATGCCGACAATGTAGGCCGCCATGCGCTCGGTGTACTCGGTCGGGGCATCGGTCACGCGCCACGGATGGCTTTGGGATCCTTCGTGCTGGTTGGTGAGCTTCGTCACGATCTCCAGCACCTTGTGCTGGGCATGAATGGCTTGCAGCGTGCAAGACGCGTGAACGACGGCGTAGTTCCAAGTGGGCACCACCTTGCCAGCCTCAGCCTTTGTAGCGTACCAGTTGGGCGAAATGTAGGTCGACGGACCTTGAAAAACGACGAGCAACTCGTGGTCGGCAGCGACTTCCCACAACGGATTGTTCTTGGCAACATGGCCAACCAATTTGCCCGCCGCGCCAGCTTCGGCCATATACATCAGCGGAACGTGGTCTGCAACCAGGCCCGATGGGCCGTTGCGCACGATGGAGGCCAGGGGAAACTGTTCGATCAAACCGATCAGTGTTGGCAGCCTGTCTTCTTGGAAATGAGCGGGGCAGTACATGGGTTTTTAAAGCGCTTGTGACGGTGGAAACAAGACTATCGCACATGAAAACTGCCGCCCACTCGGACAAGCCCGCGACATCCTGTTTGTGCCCAGCGCCAAACGGGTGCGTGGGCATCACACCTCACGACGGGCGAGCGCGAGGTACGCCCCCAGCCCCACCATGGTGATGCCAGAAGCACGGGTTAGCAGGCGAGCACGCGTGGCACGGGCCGCACTGGACATGAGCAGGCGGTGCGCGGCAAAGACGGCAATCACATCGACAAGTGTATTGAGTGCAACGCAAATGCTGCCAAGCAGCACCAGCTGAGGTGCCAACGATTCGCTGGGGTTGACGAACTGCGGAAGAAACGCAAGAAAGAACAACGCTGTCTTAACGTTAAGCGCTTCGACAACCACGCCCTCGGCAAGTGCCCTGCGTGCGCCTTGCGGTGCAACGGGCTGGATCGTTGGCGCTTCGTCTTTGCGCATCAAGAGCCTTACGCCCAAGTAGATGAGGTAGGCCGCACCGACGTACTTGACCAGACTAAACGCCACGGCGGACTGGGCCACGATGTGCGACAACCCCAGCGCAGAGGCAAAGACATGCAGCATTCCCCCGATACCAGTGCCAAGACAGGAGGCCAAGCCTTCCTTTCGGCCGGCGGCAACGGTGCGCGCAACGACGTACGCAATACCCGGGCCCGGGGTTATCGCAAGGACGACTGCTGCGATACAAAAGGCGAAGAGCGACATAGAAATTTGAGGTCTCAAGTTGGCAGGAACTGCATTGAAGCACCTATTTGAAGGCTGAACAATCTACACCCGGTGTCAGCTTATCAACGATGCCCTTTTGCACTGATAGCTTTTCCATTTGTTCAGCATTGAGCTGTGAAATGGTTTTGTCTCTTTCCAGAGCGGCAATCTCTTCCTTCAAACTCTTAATCAGGTCTTTGTCTGATTCAACTGGATATGCACCGCAAGTTATTTTCCGCAGGTGTGGTGGCAAGCTGGCGAATCCATTTTGCATTTTCTCCTTGCCAGAAATGAATTTTGTGGTTCTGAACTCAACGGCGCTGAGTCTCTTCTCCAGATCAGACACTTGGGCTGACGGTGGTTCGTTCGCCAAAGTGGATGCGGCAACTAAATGAATCAATATTCCTGCGATGTATTGCATATTCAACTTAAAGAGATGGCTAGGAACGTTGCGTTGCGGTGAAAAGCTGCAAGTAAAAAGCACTATGCGACGCTCTGTTGCGCAGCGTCCATTGGATGCAGAGAGCAGTAACGAATTTGACCGAAATGTAAGACCTTGGCATTACGACTTCTTTTTGAACTCAAAGCTTCTCTCTGCTTTTGTTACTGGGTCCGTGATGGAGACAGTTATTTTCAGTTTCGCGACAAAAACTGCGTTAGAACGAGACGATGCCTCCTCAAGAACGAAGCCAATCACTTTGTTGATGAGTTCAACATGCTTTTCCTCGGTGGTAACCATCAGCACAACACTCGACGCGGCTTCGCCGCGCTTGTTGACGAAGTCCACAAGCGCCGAAAGGGGCTGATTGCCACGCGGGTTGATATCGGCTTCGCTACCAATGCGAATCGTTGAAATCATTTGCCAAGCAGGTGGGTCGCTGTTCTTTAGTTGCCCCTCGAATGCTGTGAACCGTGGCCTAAAAGTCGACAGTGGTTGTTCTTGCGCATAGCCTTGAATGCATAGTGCGAAGAGCGCGGCTGTGAGTAGTTTTCCGAATTTCATTTAGTGCTTCAATCGCGTAGGTGGTTAGCGGGACGGTAAACACGCCATCGCGTAGGGCGCAATAGCCAGATTGAAGGGCCACTCAAGCCCTGCCACGGAGTTCATCAGCGAATGACCAGTCTCCATCTCGCACGTTTGCGACGAGAACTGGAAGAAACTCTTTGAATGAATTTGCTAGCAGCTGTTTCTCGTCTTCATCGCGCCCGTAAGCAATGACTTGTCCACGGACTCCGTTTGGACCTGGGTCGAAGTCCAAACCGATGTGATTGCCGCCGTGATCGTGCGTGAGGGGAACCCAGCATCGATTGGTGTACATCGGCTTTATTGCACCAGACGGGTTGGACGACATGAACTCAGCGCAATCTTCATTCATTGCTGGCTCATCAATGGACCGCCACGTATTCCACTGCTGACAAATACTTTCGGTCGACAGCAATTCGCACCCAACGTAGATGCCGAGCCTGGAACTTTTCTGTCCGTTGTGCTCCGACAAGAATGCATGAAGCTCCTGCGGGAGCGATTGACCAATGTGCTGCTCAAGTTGTGCCAACTCCTGAGATGTCGCACCCTCGTTGAGCCCACAGGCGTCGAATAGTCGCGCTTGTTTCAAGTAGGTAATGATTTCATTCCACGCATTACTCATCACTGAAGCCTCAATTCTGACGCACGCCAATATACGGAGACAAACCGGCGTCTCCCATGATGCACCCTGCCGCCGTTGCATCGGCCAAGACATCACGCGGGAATCCGCATGGCACAAGATCTTGTGACACATTTACTTTAACTGCGGTGTTCATACCACTCCCAGAAATTCCAGCACACCAAATGGCACTGAATCGCAATCAGCGCTGCTATTTCAGAATCACATTCTGCGCGGCACTATAGCCCAGCGTCAACGCCGGCCCCACACGCAAAAGTGCCGGGGCGATAATCCCCCACAAGCCCACCCACCGCCGGAACCCACACCATGATCCACACCCCTGATGCCGACCCCACCTTTCACATTAGCCGCACCGTAGACGCGCCGCTGGACGTGGTGTGGAAGGCCTATACCGAGCAGGAGCCGCTGATGGCGTGGTTTGGGCCCAATGGTTTCAGCATGCCGTTTAGCCGGTTTGACCTGCGCCCCGGTGGTGAATTTCACTACTGCCTGCGCACGCCCACGGGGCTGGAGATGTGGGGCAAGTGGACGTTTGTCACCATTGATGCGCCACACACTCTGTCGATGATCGTCGCCTTCTCAGACGCCAATGGCGGGCTCACGCGCCACCCCATGTCGGCCGCGTGGCCACTGCAAACGCTGTCGCACACCAGTTTTACCGCCGCGGGTGACCAGGGCGAGAAGACGCTCATCACCATCGCGTGGTCGCCCTACGAATCAAGTGCGGACGAGATTGCCGCCTTTCGCGCAGGCCACGCCAGCATGGCCCAAGGCTGCAATGGCAGCTTTGCACAACTGGACGCCTACCTGGCGCAACTACCCCGCCCTTAGCCAGAACCATGCACCCAGTGAATGCAGATACCTACGGCGCGCCGCTCACCGTATTCCCACAAGACCCGGGCCAACCGGTTCCGGTGGCGCGGCCCAGCGTGCGCTTTTTGCTCTCGCACCCGGCGCACTGGATTGCGCTGGGCTTTGGCTCGGGCCTTTCGCGCATTGCGCCGGGCACCGCGGGCACGCTGTGGGCGTGGCTGGCGTTCATCGCCCTGTCGCCATGGATGAACGACACCCGTTGGGCGCTGCTGATTGGCGTGTCATTGCCCGTGGGCTGGTGGGCGTGCAGCGTGACGGCGCGCAACATGGCCGTGCTGGACCCTGGCAGCATTGTGTGGGACGAAGTGGTGGCCTTCTGGCTGGTGCTGTGGCTGATCATGCCCGCCGGTCTGGTGGGGCAGGTGCTGGCGTTTGGATTGTTCCGCTTCTTTGATGCGGTAAAGCCCGGCCCGGTCGGCTGGGCCGATGCGCTGTACCACGCGCTAGACCCCGCCACCGACCGCGCCGCCTGGCGCAAAGCAGGCTTTGGCATCATGTTTGACGACCTGGTAGCAGCGGGCTGCGCGCTGCTGGTGGTGGCGGCCTGGCGGTTTGCAGTCTGACAGCTTGCTCGTGTTAAGCGCTACGCTATTGATAGCTACTCACGCTTGTTCTACGAGGGCTAGCGGCACATTTTGCCAACAACCGGCCCGCCAACGTCAATATCGGCGCTCCAGAATCATCTGGTCATTGTTGCGCGACATTTGAAACCGGCCCAAAAAGCTGTTGCCCAACAAGATGTAGGGCATGCCCTGCGGTATGACGACCGCGTCAATGCCGGTCACCAGCGCATCACCCACCCGCACGCGGTCTAGCCGCACCGCCCAGCCTTGGGTCGCGCCATTGGCAGTCCGCATTTGCACGGGGGTGCCGTCCTGGTACTTGAGTCCGATGCGCGTTGCTTCGCTCACGCTCATGGATACATAGGTAGCCCCGGTATCCACCAGAAACTGAACAGAACGCCCGTTGATTTGCCCCTCGCTCACAAAATGCCCGCCGGGCCCCGCTGCCAGCACCACCTTGGTCCCACTCAACTCTTGCCCCGCAGTGCTGCCCACGCTGGCTGGCGCTTCACCGACACGCAAGCTGGCTTTTTGGCCTTCAATCTCGACGATGGCAACGTCACCCTTGATGGCCACCACCTTGACGCCCCGGTGGCTTTGCCCCACCGACACAGCTTTCGGAAAACCGCCATCCACAATCAACAGCGCCTTGTCGCCCAGCAGCCCGTTGAGCGCTACGCTTTGGGCCTGAGCCACATGGCAGAACGCCAGCAGGGCTGTGCACAGAAGTGCGCGAGTAATCATGAGCGTGGTCCCGTTGGGTAGTTTGGTGGAAAGCCAAGGTTGCTGGAGTGGCCTGCTCGGCAGCCCTAAACCGGGCTGTCGACCCATCCATCATAGCCACGAAACCCTTGGCAGAAAACAAGCAAAACAAGCGGCACAATCAGGCCCATGGACCCACCCCAACAAGCACCAGAAACCGCCACGCAGATTGCACGCGGCCAATTGGCCACGCTGCTGCTTAACGCGGGCTGGAAGCTGGCCACGGCCGAGAGCTGCACCGGTG